>BNJS01000856.1_pt1 | contig 195072 bp, 297 predicted proteins | sample 8540461 | NCBI WGS metagenome assembly BNJS01 (sample SAMD00202454, study PRJDB9452) | human saliva metagenome | isolation source: human saliva | place: Japan
CGACTACAATTATCACCGCTGATCAAATTCGCCAAATTTTTAGGTTCACAATCTGCGCAAATGTCGTCGGGAATTCAGAATCCGCCATTGAATAGTTAGCTCAGCCGCTCGACTGGTGTTTTTATGGTGTAGTCATAAATAAAAAACCCGTCATAATGACGAGCCATTTTGGTACACCCGGCAAGATTCGAACTTGCGACCCCTTGGTTCGAAGCCAAGTACTCTAATCCGCTGAGCTACGGGTGCGTATGAAATTATTATATCATAGATGACGGTCGAGTAAAATGATATACTAGATGCATGGATGTCATGACTAATATATCACTGAAACAATACACAACTATGAAATTGGGAGGTGAGACTCGTTATATGGCGACGGCGGATTCTGCTGGTGATGTTGTGTCGCTATATCGTAATGCCCGAAAGGAAAATTTGCCGATTTTTGTTTTAGGTGGCGGTAGTAATGTTATTACTCATGATGAGGTTTTTGAAGGAATCGTACTGTTGAATAAGATCAAAGGTTTTGAGGTTATCTCTGAAACAGACGAAACAACTGATGTAAAAATTGGTGCGGGCGAAGTCTGGGACGAGGTTGTTGAGAAGGCTATTGAGCTTGGACTTCAGGGAGTTGAGGCTATGTCGGGAATTCCTGGAACGGCTGGAGCTGCGCCGGTCCAGAACGTTGGGGCGTACGGTCAAGAAATTGCCGATACGTTGATTAGTTTGGAGGCTTATGATTCAAAAACCGACACAATTGTAACTATTTCTGCTAACGAATGTGATTTTTCTTATCGAAATAGTATTTTTCGTGACAAGGAAAAAGGGCGATATTGTATTTTGAGTATTACTTTACGCTTAAATAAAACAGAGCCGAAACCGCCATACTACGCTTCTTTACAGAAATATATTGATGAAAATGATATTCGTGAAGTTAACTTGTCGGTGATTCGCGTGGCGGTTCTTAATATTCGTTCGGAAAAATTGCCAGACCCGGCGGAATTGCCAAGTGCAGGTTCTTTCTTCAAAAATGCATTGGTTGAAAAGTGGAAATTGGAAGAATTGCAAAAAGAATATAGCGACATTCCAAATTATGCAATGTCTGACGGAAGATATAAAATCCCGACAGGTTGGCTGATAGATAAGGCTGGCTTAAGGGGTTATCGCAGTCACGGCATGCGGGTTTATGAGAAGAACTCGTTGGTGCTTGTGAATGATTCGGCAACGGGATATGATGACTTGGCGGCGATTCGTGAGGAAATTGTGCAAATTGTCTTTGATAAGTTCGGTATAAAAATCGAGCAAGAGCCGCTAGAACTTTCTCAACAATAAGCATATGCTTTTTTGTAGATTTGCGCTACAATATTGATATGAATCGTGGGATGGGTGGCTATACGCTAATGGAGATGATGATAATTGTTGTAGTTGTGTCTATTTTGGCTGGAATTACTTTGGTTGGTGGTGATAGGTTTTTAAATCAAACCAGAGATGAACGTCAGCGCGCCAATGTTGCCACGTTGTCTCTGAAATTGGAACGATACTATAAGTACAATAGTGTCAGTCGTATTGGTCATGAGTATCCATCGTGCAGAGACTTGATTAAAAATTTTACATCTATTATGGGTGGTGATTCATTGAAAAAAGAAATGGTTAAATGCAATCGGAGCGACTGGGCTGGCGGAAATCATGGTGAGCTATTATATGAGGCGTCTAATATAGATGATGGAGATTGTACGAAGCCAGCTTCTGGTCCTATATCTGACTTAGTAGCGGCAACTTGCACTAAATACAGCATTATTTATAGAGAGCGTTTGACGGGAATAGAAAAAAAGGTGGATAGTATATGGCGCGACTAGTGGGAAAAAGCGATGGATTCACTATTGTTGAGGTAGCGGTGACGTTGGTTGTAATTAGTATTTTTTTGATTGTTATTTTGAGTATGCAGGCACAAGTTAGTCAAATATCAGTCATGAATGCCCAGTACAACAAGGCGAGTCTTCTGGCGTATAATAATATGCGTCGTTATGCGAATGATTCCGCTCCGTCTTGGTTTAAGTGTAACACGACGTCGTCAAATACTAGGTATGAAGTTACGACAACTACTGGTAATGTCGATGGGCTACCCGGAGTAGTTAGACAGCAAATATATGCTTCGGCACCATATGGATGTAAGAGTGGAACAGTTAGCCTGGGGATGCCGATTAAAGTGGAGTCTATTGTGGAATATGGATTGCCAAGCTCTGGCATAGGTAACGGAAAGAAGGTTGTGCATGCGACGTATGTGGCGTTCTAATGAAGACGGTTTTACTTTAGTCGAATTGGCAATGGTGATGGTTATCATTGCAATGGTCGTCGGCGTGTTTAGTCAGATGCTAATTTCATCAAATCAAAGTGCGTCTATCAGTAAGGCAAAAGTTGAGATTAGCCGAAAAATGCACAATTCCATGGATGCAATTGAAACTGACGTGCGTCAAGCTTCGCGCTTTAAGGTGAGTAGTTACGACGGAGAGGATACGTTTGCCACTGATAAAAATTTCCCCGGCGCAACACCTAGAGAGTGGGGATATAGAAGTAATCCGTATTCAAGCGGTGCCATTGCTGACCCCGAGAAGAACTCACTTATATTGCTTCAATACGCTACAAATATGGGTAGAGGTGCTGATTCTAGGAGATTGTGTATCTAAGAACTCCAAAGTTTGACTGTAGTGCAAATAAGACTCAGCAGCCGAAGTATAAAAAAATAGTCATATACTTTTTGAAGAATGGAGAATTGCATCGACGGACTATTTATAATGACTTAGTTAATTTCTCCAGCTATCCTCCAACGCCATATTCAGGGGCTGCTGTAAACTATTTTTGTATGAACAGTCTTGATGCTGATAAGTTTAAAGATCGAGCAATGAAGCTTCGTGAGGATTCGATTTTGGCGACCGGAGTTTCGGAGTTTAAGATTAATTACTATGATGGAAAAACACTGATAAGTAAAAATAGTGACGCTCCAGATAGTGATAAGAAAGCTCTTGATGGTGCGGATAATGTAGAGGTTACTTTAACAATACAGTCACCAAGTAAACAAGTTTCTGATTCTCAAACCTTAACAATGCGAAAGATAAATAACCTATGATTCAACGAAAAAATGGCTATTCCTTGGTGCTGATTATCCTTATGAGCACTTTTATATTGGCGCTTTTGGCTGGTGCTATGAGGGTCGTGACTCAATCGTATATTTACTCTCAGGAGGAGTACTATTATAAATTAGCCCAGGAGGCTGGTGAGGCGGGTACAGCTTACGCTAATGCTTGTTTGGACGCCAATGGAGCTGAGCAATCATGGGGCTCGGTTCCTGGTGGAATTGGACCGCTTCGTCCAGAAACCAATTGCAAGGGGGCTGTAGTTTTTCCTGGTAATAGATATGTATTTGAGAACAGTAAGTTAAGAACGACTTTTGAAGTTGGCAATTTGGAAGCGTCAACTAAAGGTGCGTCGTCTGGTGTGGCTTTGTCGGCTGCTACCGCTCAAATTTCATCTACTGGTCGTGTTGAAATAACAAATGGCAGTGGTGTGGTTCTTAAGACTTATACTGCTGTTGTAAAAAAATCAGTTACTTGGCCAGCCGATATTGATGCAACGCGTACAGTAAGCGGCACCAACCGTACGTGTGCGATTCTGTCGAATAATGTATGGTGTTGGGGTAAAAATAATATGGGGCAATTGGGTGATGGAACCACTAGCGACTCCAATATTCCAGTGAAAGTTCGTTCTATTGGCGATATGAGGAATGGTGAGATTATCGATATTTTTACAGCACAACATCATAGTTGCGTGTTAACCAAATCAAGTACTGGCAGGAGAATATACTGTTGGGGCGATAATAGGTCTGGGCAACTGGGTAATAGTGATTTTGGGGGTAGCTATTCTCCAGTACCGATTGAGATTAAAGTTGTTGGTGCATCTGCAATCTCGGATTTTTCTGGAAATAAAATCAGCGCAATTGGAGGGACGGGTGATACTTCGTGCGCTATTGCATCAGGTAAGGTGTACTGCTGGGGCGGAAATGACTGGGGGCAGTTGGGTTACGGTAGTCCAGGTAGTCCCGGCCATAGCTCGGTGCCAGCGATGATTAATTCGGGCGGACCTAATAGAATTCCTAATAATTATTCTGCCACTAAGTTGTCAACTGGCGGATCTCGTTCACGGACTATGTGTGTTATAACTACCGAAAAAAGGGCTTACTGTTGGGGGCAGGCTAGGTTTGGGCAACTGGGCGTTGGTCCAGTAGCTGGCGATAAGTATAGTCTAGCTACTCGAGTTAAGGGGCTGGAAGATGTGATTGATATATCTCAGGATGGATATTGGTGGACAAAAGATCCTAATTATGTAACTCACACTTGTGCTATCGCCAACGCAGGCAGAGTATATTGCTGGGGCGGTGCTGGGCTTGGTCAATCTGGATCTCCAGGGAGCGGTAACCCTAAGAAGCATATTGAGCCGAAGTTGGTCGGTGGTTTGCCTGGGGTGGCGCTGCAGGTTGAAGTTGGTATTTCTCATTCTTGCGCCTTGTTGAACGATGCTGGTACTAAGAAAGTCTATTGTTGGGGAAATAATGAGATGGGGCAACTGGGGGCAAATAGGAAATACGATGATTCCCCCGACGGAACTAGATGGACATATAAACCTATGCAAGTTGATTACGGACTGCCTGCAGGAGAGAAGATTGTTAGTTTGTCTGCTGGAGCGAACCGTGGCTGTGTCATTATGACAAATAAACGCTCGTACTGCTGGGGGTTAAATAATGAGGGGCAAATCGGTGATGGTACTAATGTAGATAGAATTAGTCCAACAGAGTCTTTATTCCTTCGTCCGGTACAAAATCGATATATATATTAAAAAAACGCTTGCGCTTTTAAAAACGTTGTAGTATTATCAAGTTACAAATCAAACTAACAATTTAGGGGGCACATTATCGTGACTACAAAGAATATCAAAAATCAAGGTTTTACACTAGTTGAGCTTTTGATCGTTATCGTGATCATCGCAATTTTGACAGTTGTTTCTTTGGTTGCATACAACGGTTTGCAAAACCAAGCAAAGACATCTGCTGCTAAATCTGCTGCTGATGCTGTTGCTAAGAAAGCTGAGCTATACAACACGGCTAAGAGCAAGTACCCAGCTAGCTTGGCAGACTTAACAAATAAGACTGTTGGTACTCCTGCTGTTTCACAGACTGGCGAACCATACTACTTGGATGCAAGTACTGTAAAATCTGGCAGCTTATCTACCCGTCCTGAAGAGGCTAATACTATTGAGTATGTTCCATGTCCGACTACGGGTGATGCTACGGGTGCGCACGTTAAGTACTACAACTTCTCAACAAGTCATGTAGAGGAGCGACAAATTGGTTCTTGCTAATTAGCTAAGAAGCATATAAATAAAAACTCCGGCGTTATGTCGGAGTTTTTTATGTGCAGGTTTATATTAAATATTGTGTAGTGTATGGCAGAATTCCACGACTTCTTTACGGAGTTCAGCCAACTCATCGTCATTATCGCGATTATCTATTGACTGCCTCATCCATTCCGCGATTTTTTCCATGTCGTCTTCTTTGGCGCCTCGCGTTGTGACAGCTGGCGTACCTAAGCGAATGCCGCTTGGCCTGAATCTCGGCAGAGGGTCGTCTGGAATTGCATTGGCATTCAGTGTCAGGCCAATTTTGTCCATGGCGATTTCCGCTTCCTTGCCATCAATACCGAAGCTGCTGTGAATATCTGCCAGAATTAAATGGTTGCTAGTGCCGCCAGTTACTAACTTAAAGCCGCGCTTTTGTAATTCTTCCGCCAGTCTTTTCGCATTTTTGACAATTTGCTCGGCGTAATCTTTGAATTCTGGCTGTAAAGCTTCACCGAACGCTACGGCTTTTGCTGCGATGGTGTGCATGTGCGGTCCGCCTTGCGTGCCAGGGAATACCGCTCGATCAATCAACGTAGGTAAATTCTCGAGAGTTTTCTCTGGTTTTTTCAATGGATTACCAACTATTCCTCGACTAAGAATCAACCCGCCTCGTGGTCCACGTAGAGTTTTATGAGTTGTTGTGGTAATTACATGAAAGCCATAGTCGAACGGGTTTTTGGCAACGCCACTAACGATTAGCCCCGCAATGTGGCTCATATCCGCCATTAACATGGCGCCGACCTCATTGCCAATTTCGGCAAATTTTTCATAATCTAACTCTCGTGGATATGCCGAAAATCCCGCCAAAATGATCTTTGGTTTGTGTTTAAGTGCCAATTGACGAATTTCTTCATAGTCAATTTCGCCAGTGTCGATATTTTTTATACCATAGCGAATGAAGTTGTATTCTCTGGCGCTGCGGGTAACTGGGGCGCCGTGAGTAAGATGTCCGCCGTGAGCCAAATCCATAGCCAGAATAGTATCGCCAGGCTCGCACCAAGCGTAATAAACTGCCTCATTGGCTTGCGCGCCAGAATGTGGCTGGACATTGGCATGATCTGCTTTGAAAAGTTTTTTAGCGCGGTCAATTGCCAGCTGCTCGACTTGATCAGTGTTTTCTTGTCCGCCGTAATAACGTCGACCAGGGTAGCCTTCTGAATATTTATTAGTGAAAACGCTACCGAGCGCCTGAAGCACATCTGATGAAACGTAATTCTCGCTAGGAATCAGTTCCAGGCCGTCCGTTTGGCGCTTTTTTTCTGCTTTTTATAAGTTCTTCAATTTTGCTTGTCTTTCATGACTAAACCTCCGTTTATACTTATTATATCATTGCTTATATATATCATCAGTGATATAATTTACGCATGATAAAAGACAAGTATCTTCAAAAAATCGGCAATTTAATCGCTGAAAATCGCCAAAAACAAGGTTTGACACAGACGCAATTAGCTGAGGCGATTGGTACGTCGCAGAGTGCTATTAATCGCATTGAAAACGGGGGTCAGAACATTAGCATTGAGATGATTGCTCGAATTAGTGAAGTGCTTAATAACAATATTGTGACTGTAAATCATTCCGGAAAAATGAATTTTAAGGTAACTGGCGGCAAAAATTGTCTGGTGAGATACAAGTTAAGACTAGTAAAAACGCTGCAGTAGGGTCTTCTCTGTGCGAGTTTGTTGAATAAGGGAAAAACAACGCTTAGGAAAGTGGCGCGGATTGAGGAAGTCAACCGAATTATCGAGGTTCTGAACTCGATTGGTGTTAAAACTCGCTGGTTGGATGGTAGTGATCTTGAGATCGTGCCGCCAGCGCGCTTGAAGCTTGAAGATATGGATATTGCTGCGGCGAAGAGAACTAGGACTGTGATTATGTTCCTTGGTCCACTACTTCATCAATATGACGATTTCAAATTGCCGTTTGCTGGTGGCTGTAATTTAGGGAAGCGTACGGTTGAGCCGCACCTTAGTGGTTTGAGGCATTTTGGAATGAACGTCACGGCGGAGACTGATTATTATCACGCAAAAACTGATGTCAATTCTGGTGATCGAACGATTTTATTGACGGAGCGTGGCGATACGGTGACGGAAAATATCATTATGGCTGCAGCGTTGTCGCCAAACACTACCATCATCCGCAATGCTAGCCCAAATTACATGGTTCAAGATGTTTGTTTCTTCTTGAAAAAGTTGGGCGTGAAAATTGAGGGAATTGGTACGACAACCTTGAAAATCACGGGTCGTAAACGAATTAGTAAAAATCTGGACTATTATCCGAGCGAAGATCCGATTGAAGCGATGAGCTTTATTGCGGCGGCTGCGGTGACGGATTCGGAAATTACTGTTCGTCGTGCGCCGATTGAGTTCTTGGAAATTGAATTAGCGACATTGGCGGAAATGGGTCTTAAGTTTGAACTCAGCAAGGAATATTTTGCTAATAATGGACAAACTCGTTTGGTTGATATTAAATTGCGGCGCTCCAAACTTCAGGCAGCCAAGGATAAACTACACGCCTTGCCGTTCCCGGGAATTAATATGGACAATTTGCCGTTCTTGGGGCTTATCGCGACGGTGGCTGAGGGACGCACATTGGTTCACGATTGGAGTTACGAGAACCGAGCGATTTACTTTTACAGAGCTGAGTAAACTGAATGCACAAATTGAGCTGGTTGATCCACACCGTGTTTATATCACTGGTCCAACAAGATGGAAGCCAGCTGACGTTGTTGCTCCGCCGGCGCTTCGTCCGTCCGTTGTGATACTTTTGGCAATGCTTGCTGCTCCAGGCGTATCGATTTTGCGCGATGTATATTCGATTAATCGCGGATATGAAGAATTAGCCGCACGTTTGAATTCTTTTGGGTGCAGAAATAGAAGTTGTTATTGAATAGGAACTCGCTTGATTTACGGTTTTTTTCTTTGGCTGAATTTGTGGTTTTGGAAAAGATAAATTTTAGATAGTCTTTCATCATGCGGGCGCCAGAAATAATTGGCAAATAGTTGCTTAATTGGTGGCGGATATGTTTTTCCAATAATTGGTCATTTTTCAAAATAGCGGCAGCTTTATGCATGTTGACGTATAGAGACGAAACCTCGGCCTCATAGTTTTTTCCGGTAACCTCCAGGCAGGCGATTGGCTGTACATCGGCAACACCGCCGTCGCTAGTAGAGATGAGGAGTTTCAAATTAGCGACGTCTTTTTTCCCCACGAAGTGCCGCACGCTTCTAATCCAATGATAGGAATATTTATCGAGACATCCGAGCCGATTGCTAGCGCTCGTCCCAATTCTTCGTCGTAATCTTGTATGTAATGAACACGCTCCTTGAAGATTGGATCGTTATCAATCAATTTTAATACTTCGAGCAATTTTTGATACATCGTCACGTCGCCTTGGTGAACTTTTCCTGTCAGAATATAATGCGCGTTGTGGTTAATGAGAATTTGGCGCAATGAATCTGGGTTTTCAAACGGCATATAAGGTCGTTTGTAGTTAGCAAAATCTTCGCTTGAAGTCGAATAATATCGCGTTTTCTGGGATTTTGTATGGATTTTTCCGTACTGATTTTGGCGACTCAATAGGACTCGATTTAATTCCTTTTCGACCGAGTTTTTTTCAAATATCTCAAATCCGTACTACTCAGCGAGTTTAATTTTTCAGAAAAAAATCGTTCGTGGGCAGTTCAAATTTATCTATAATGTCAGTGATTGTGATATGTTTGCATTATTTCAGGTAGCACCCACGTTTCAAGATCTATTCCATTAGTAATGGCTTGAAATTTCACTTTGTCGTTGTTACGGTCGCGGAAATTTGCTACACGGGCGTGCAGTTTACTTACGCCATTCTTCGCTTCAGTAAGTTCAATTGCCAAAAGATTTGGCCTCAATCTGTCATTACGGAATTGCTCCATTAGCCAGCAGCGCACGGCATTGCTCTTTATATTTGGCAAAACTAATTTTTCAAATTGCGAACGATGAAATTCCGGTTCGGCCGCTTGAAGAAGTGTGTGGTTTGTGTAAAGTGTATGTTTGCGAACGTAAACGATGGCCTCGTATAAATTCATTCCGTTAGCGCACAGCTCGTCTAGCCGTGCCAATGCGGCAAAAATCGTTGCGGTCTCATTAAGTTGAATAACAGCCGGCTTAATACCGAGGAGTTTTAATGCTTTATAGCCGCCAAAACCCAGCGCTACTTCTTGGTATAATCTATGGTCGCCGGATCCGTCACCTTCGTACAATTGTCCAAAGTTCGGTTCTGAAATTGTAACAAATTGTGTTGAACCGAGCGTCTTCTTGAAAATGCTTAAGCTTGCGTCTGGGAATCCGTTTGAACTTACGAAAACTTCGTCAATATATTCAAATCCGTAATCTTGAGGTGAAACGGACTCTGAAAATTCTTCTTGCGTAAGGTTGGTGATTTTTTGGTGTGATTCGCTACGATAAAACGGCGTCACTACTACGAATGGAACTTCCAATTTTTCAGCTACACGTCGCGTGTCCGCCGCTAAAACTCCAAGTCCGCCGCCACCCTTAATGCCATTGGACTTATCATAAATTTCCATTGTCCAGTAGACGTATGGTCGGTTTTTCAGACAATTGATGCGTCAAGCTACTTCGTTCAATTACATCATAAAAATTCGGACGCATCTTCAATATCGTGCGGCTGGTATTTTGGCTTTTTCTGTATAAATATATGGATCCATCGATGCCCTTTATGGATTGAAATTGTCTAACTTGGTGCGGGTGGGGAGAATCGAACTCCCATCTCAAGTTTGGAAAACTTGCATACTAACCGCTGTACTACACCCGCAAGCTTTTTTACTATTGTAGCAGAAAGATGTTATAATGTGAATACGCCCCTGATAGCTCAGCTGGATAGAGCAGAGAGACTTCTAAGCTCAAGGTCGTAGGTTCGAATCCTACCCGGGGCGCCACTTTCATATAACTAATGGGGATATATGGATGCGAACAAAAAGCCGCAAATGACGCGGGAAATGATAATGAGGTTATCTGGTCCTTCGAGGAGGTCAGTTGATGGTTTTAAGTGCGTATGGAGTGACGGGCAGATCGCCGATTGTTAATCGTAAAGTTTGAATTCAGAGCGTCGATATATTAAAAAGTACGAACTCGATATCTGCTAGTAGTCCGGCGAAGTCGAAGGCCGTTTGGTGCAGAGATTAGTGTGAGCGTCTCGGTCGAGGGGTGCTAATAGTCTCTGATACATGCTGGTTTATCTGATGGGAATCGACGAGCTAATAGTTTGCAGAAATAATAACGCTCCGTCAGGCGTGAACAATTCTCGCCAATCGTTTAACGCTAATCGAACTACTTTTCGTGAACCGCCTTCTCGCGGGATATAATCCGTTTGGATAAATAAAAAAATCCCTCACTTCAATGTGAGGTTATTTTTCTGGAGGGCCAGGAGGGCTCGAACCCTCGACACCCTGCTTAAGAGGCAGGTGCTCTAACCAGCTGAGCTACTGGCCCACGATTTCATTATACAACAATTAATAAAAATGTCTACCGTTTTATTGAAAATAATTTATCGGTGTGAATAAATTGTCGTAAAACTTGGGGCGAATGATGGGGTTCGAACCCACGGCCTCCGGAGCCACAATCCAGCGCTCTAACCAAACTGAGCTACATCCGCCATAAACCAAGCTTCTCAAATTATAGCACATACTATATCTGTACTCAAGATGGTAAAATTGCTATACTTAATGACAATGAGAGAACTAAATGGCTCAGAACTAGCTGGATTTATCAAGGAGCGCCAGGCGAAACAGGTGCGAGCTTTAAGGCAAGCTTGGCATATTAATCCTTGCTTGGCAATTGTTACTGATGTCGAAAATCCGGTTATTGAAACGTATATGCGTTTGAAACAGAGGTATGGCGCTGATATTTTGATTGACGTGGAGATTCATCGAGTACCTGCGGGCGGTGCTTTGGAGGTGATTCAAGAATTGAACAATCGAGACGACGTTCAAGGAATAATTCTGCAATTGCCGATTAGCAATCCTGACCAGACCGATGAGCTACTAGAGAGTATTCGAGAAGATAAAGACGTTGATGGTTTGCGCAAGAGGGCGATTTTTTTCAGGCAGCCACACCAACGGCTATTAGTTGGCTACTGGCTGGATATGGTGTTGATTTGAAGAGTAAGAAAAGTCGCAATTGTCGGGCGAGGTCGTTTGGTCGGTGCCCTCTTGAGAAAGATGTGGCTGAAAGTCTGAGCGTTGATGTGACGGTTTTTGAAAAAAAGGTGACGATTTATCTCAATTGATAAATTACGATATTATCGTGTCGGCAACTGGAGTCCCGGGCTGATTAAAAGCCGAATGATTAGAACCTAAGAGCGGTTGTTATTGATGCGGGAACTGCTTCGGAAAATGGAAAAATTATTGGTGATGCGTCTCCGAAGAGGCACGTCAGCGCAATGATGTAATTATTACACCAAAAAGGGCGGAGTTGGTCCGTTAACAGTCTCTGCGTTGTTTGATAATGTGATTACGGCTTGTCTAAAAATTGCGAATCAATCAAAAAACTAGGCAGCTTTTTATGGCGGCTTTTGACCTGTTCGACAACTTGGCGCGGCGTGAAGTTTGCTTTTTACGATATAGCTATGAATTCCTAATTTCTTCAAATCGTGCGGAGCTTCTTCCTCACCGAGGTTAGTGAGGATGATAACGGGAATGGTTTTTTTCCCCAATCTTTAGACCTAATCCGCTTTCAAAGCCTCTGCTCCGTCCATTTCCGGCATTTGTAAAGTCTAACAAAATAATATCTGGCTGAAACTTTTCGACTACTTCTATGCCAATTTGTCCGTTGGCGGCCAAGCGAACGTCAAACCCGTCCGATTCAAACTTCATGCGGTACATCTGGCTAATAGTTGGGATCATCTTCAATGATAGCGATTTTTATCATGCTCTAAGTATATCACATAAACTATGTTATAATTTTTGGCATGGAAAAACTTTAGGGAACGAACGATATACCGCAGTGGGGATGGGTGATTTTTCTTGATGGAGTTGATCATGCAAGCTAATGAAGAACTAAATGAGGAGATTGTAAACCTTAGACACGAGGGGATGCAATGTTAAAGGGTCGGGAGAAAAGACCGATCCCTGCATATAATAATCCGGATAAAATTCAGGAGCATATACAATTATCTGGAACGAGGCGAAGCGGAAAGTTAAAAGGATGTTCGTAAAGATATTATTCATATAAATTTGGCAGCGGCAGCGCTTGCGAGTGTCCTAGAAAAGATTCCTTTTGTAAGAGAAAAATAAATGGGGCAATGTTATAGATGCTTATCTGGAGGTTTTTCGCGACAAGTTATTGTACGGTAAAGATCAGACTGATTCGCAGCCGTGGCATAATCAGCGAGGTTCCGCACTGACATTTTTGACAATTTCTGAAGCTGAGGGATTTGAGTGTTTTTTTGATGAAAAATGGCGAAATATTGTCAGAAGGTGAAATATCCAGCTATGAGTGGTCCGCTGGATGAGTCGGTATTTGATGAGAAGATTAATGGCTTGCCGCTGACAGAAAGTTATGATTCAAGATAAAATCAACAACGGCGTAGATAAAGCGACAGCTATTGAAGAGGTAGAGAAGAGGATTGGTGAAGTCCGAGAGTTTATCCAGGCGCCGGTGACGGAGAAAGTTTTCTAACGTCATTCGGCATTGTGCGGATTCGCTTGGTATTCGTGAGCGAGTGGAAACAGTGAATAGCCTATCGATTGATCATTTGATGAAAAAGTGGCGGAAAAAAAGAGAAATCGTTCAATTGACGATATGTTGGTGATGAGTTTTGGTTGCGGAACGGGATTGGCGACTTTGAAGATGCTGAAAAACTTAAGGACGAAACGGGTGAGGCGCCGACGAGTTATCCTGCTAGACCAAGATCCGTTGTCTCTAGCGGCGGCACAGAGCTTGGCTAAGAAATGGAATTTGGAAGATAAGATTGAAGTTCATTGCGAGCGATTATTTCAGTAAGCTTTGGCAAACCTTTGAGTTTGGAGGGAGTTCTGGGTGATCGTAAAGCTGGATATTGCGGAAGATTCTGGCTTGCGAGAATATTTGCCAGATGGCGTTTATAAACAATTGACACGAGAATCATTGAAGTTTTTACGAACTGGTGGGACTAATGATCACTGGCAATATGAATGTAAATCGCCCACAAAAAGAATTTTTTTGCATGGACTAATGGGGTGGGTTCCAAAGGTTAGGATGCGCTCAATTAAAGAAGGTTTTAAATTGCTCCAAAAATCTGGCATACCAAAAAGAATCTATTAAAGCTACAGTTACCGCAAGCGGCGTTTACACAGTTTTTGCGATTGAAACATAAAATTAAAATGCTATAATAAGCATTAGTATGATGGTACGAGCATTAGTACTAGGATTGGTTGCGTTGATGGCGCTAATTTTGGGCGTACTCGTACTTAAAAAGTCGAAGCGTCGTCATGATGCGAAAGCATTGGTTTTCTGGTTTGTTTATGTTTGGCTGTGTGGTCAGCTGGACTTGAGGTGTTTTCTTTGGCAGACAATAGTGTGATGCTGGACACTGCGTCTAGGTGGTTTTATGTCGCTTCGGCTATTTTTGTCCTGCGTTGGCTATTTTTTTACTACGAAGTCGTTTCTTCCATCGACAAAATCAACGAAAGAGTTTTATCTACGCGTCTAGTATACTAATAACGATTTTTCGCTATATATCATTTTAGTTCCTGAGTTTATTATCAATGTCTCGGAAGTTAATCACGCCAGTAGATTTTCTCTCAGATTCCGATCCATGCAATCCACTATGTTATTTTTGCAACTTTTTTTCTCTGGTGTTCTTTCTAATTTCTATGTGTTTTGGACTATATTGCGTGGAAAACAAGTCAGATTCTATTCGACGCAAGCAAGTCGCGATCTATATGATTGGTCTGTTGATATGTAGTATTCCCTGGCTTTTGCAGTGGACTTTGTTTGCTTCCGGCGCTTGGCGATTATCGATACGTATGGGTGGTCCAGTTGCTACGATTATTTTCTTATTTGCAATTATGTATAGCATAGTCAGATACCGATTGATGGATGTAAAAGATGGCGGTAGCTCGAAGTGTCTCGTATATGTTGCTACTAATCGCACTGGCTGTCGTCTATGTGATTTCTGCATATATCATTTCAATTCTGGTTTTTCAGCGTAGCCTGACGGTTGATAGTCATGTAAATCTTATGAATATGATTTTGGCTATGGTTTTGGCGGTCGCATATCAACCAGTGAAGAAAAATCTTTTGATAAATTTTACTGATAGGGTTTTTACTACGGAGAATATGATGCTGACACATTTTACGCGTGAGATTAGTAAAATATTAACCTATACAGCGGATTTGCAGCTATTGCTAACTCTGACGTGTTGGTACTATATAGCGACTTCTCTAAAAAGGCGGAAAAAGTGGCGTTTTGTATTCCAGAAAAAAGGAATATACGGTCGGGCGGGTCGGCGACGAATATCTGTTGTCGAGGAAGACGTTCACAGGATTATGGATTACTATTATAAGAATTGTAGTTTTCCGGAAGTTATTTTAGCAAATCAAGTAAAAGATCCAGAACTGAAGAAACTTTTGGACATTCATCGCACGAAAATTGTTATGCCACTACTGCATCAAAATCAAGAAACGGGAATTCTATTTTTGGGTGAGCATAAGAGCCTGGGCTATAGTTCTCGTGATATTGAAATGCTGGAATCGATTGCCGGGGAATTGGCGGTGTCGATTCGAAATTCTTTGTCATTGGAAGAAATTAATGAGTTGAATAAAAGTTTGCAGCGTAAAATTGACGAGGCGACGAAAGAATTGAGGTTCAGTAATCGACAGCTTCAGCGACTGGACGAGGCGAAGAATGAGTTTATTTCTATGGCTTCACATCACTAAGAACGCCGTTGACTAGTATTAAGGGTTATCTGGATATGATGCTAGAGGGCGATCTGGGGAAAGATTACGCCGACGCAGCGTGCGGTTCTTAGAGAAGCGTTTTCTTCGAGTGAGCGTATGGTGAGGTTGATAAATGATTTTCTTAATGTTTCTAGGCTTCAGACTGGCAAATTTAATATCGATAAGCAGAAGATAGATATTGCTCAGATTCTTCGGGATGAAGTTGCCTTGCTTAAGGTTGTGGCGGATCAGAGGTCTGTAGAAATGGACCCTAAAGATTGATAAAAAGTTCCATTGATTACGGCTGACTCTGAGAAGATTCGTCAAGTTATGCTGAATATGATTGACAATGCCATTTACTATTCAAATCCACATAAAAAGGTAATAATTTCTCTAAAAATAGTAATGGTGCGATTGAATTTTACGGTGAGAGATTCGGGAATTGGCGTACCGAAATCAGAGCAAGCAAATCTGTTTGGTAAATTCTTCCGCGGCACAAATGCCAGAAAAAGCGACCAGACGGCACTGGTGTTGGCTTATTTTTGGCGAGGAAAGTTATCTTATCGCACGACGGCGAAATGATCTTTGAATCAGAAGAAGGAAAAGGCAGTACTTTTGGGTTTAAATTACCAGTTCGTTAACGGAATAAACTTAACATTCCAGAAATAACGATAATTAAGACAACTACAACGAGTCCCGCCATGCCAATGGTGCGAATGAGCTTTTTTCGATCGAAAAACCATTGAGATAATTTGGAGCGATTCGTCGCTGTAATCCTTGTTACTTTTGGTCGCTGAGATGTCGCGTCCATTCCAGAATATTTTTTATTGCGCTTTTTCTTCTGCTTTGTCATGGAAATATTATACATTAATAGATAACGGTGGAGAAGTGGCTGATTTGCTATAGACAATTCGACAATAATTTGTTATGATATCTGAAGTCGTGGCCTTATCGTCTCAACGGTTAGGACACCAGGTTTTCATCCTGGCAATCCGGGTTCGATTCCCGGTAAGGTCACCATGTAACAGACAGAAGACCTTACTGGTCTTTTTATTTGTTTTTAATCTTGCAAAGGAACTTATGCTTACTATAAAATGATGCTAAGATAGTAGCAAGGTAGGGATCTAATGACAAAGAGTAGCGCGATAAAAACAAAACACGCAAACGTTAGAAAGGTCCAGGACGGTAAAAGATCGCCTAAAAACACTCCTGTGCGAAAAGTACACTCTAAACTAAAATCCACCCGAAAGCGTATATCAAAATTCTGGATTATAGCTGGAGTTGCTATATTAATAGCTGTTATCTACCTGCTCATCAATGGCGGTGCCTTGGTGGAGCAATATAAAATGGCGCAATACCTTAAGGAAAAGTATGGGAAAGAGTTTGTAGTAGAAAATTATCGCATTGAGGGTGGCGGTATTGGAGTTGAAGGCGATCCGTATGTGGATGCTTATCCGGTTGATGATAGTAGTCTTAGGTTTGAAGTGTGGAATAGAGCTGACTATAGAAAAGGCGAGAGTGCTTACTCTGATACCTATCCGGATCGTATTTGGGAAAGAGAGTCTAGGAATGATATAGCTAACCTAGTTAGCAAGCAGTTTGGCGGTAGAGTTAGACTCAAATCAATAAGAATAAGCAGCAATATAGAGGTTGGTAGAGCTATTACGAAAAACATACCCTCCTATAAAGATGCATTTAATAAGTTTGGCAGAAAAATATATATGACAATATCTTTAGAAAATGACGTTAATTTTAATGATTTGTCAGAGCATATATATAGAGTGACTTCTGAAATAAGAAAGCAAATGGGCGTAATGCTGGCTATAGACTATCATGATTCACTACATGAGCTATGGCTGGAGGATCAGGACATTAGCAGTATGGAATCTTCGAGTGACGTAGATAAATATATAAAGAGGAGGTGGAGTGAACATAACTAATGAGCAATATCTGATATTAAATGCTGTGTTTTATGGCTATGCCAGAAGTATTTTGGACGTACATTTGTCAAAATATCTTCAAGCTCTCTTTTCCATTAGAAGGTTAGGCGTTATATAACAAGGTCTTCTTGTATATAAGTTATGCTAAGCTAGAATAAGAATATCTAGAAAGTAACCGGAGGGGTGATGGCAAAATATGATAAAGTAAAAAGTAAATCGTACAGATTATTGACTGCCATCTGTAGTATGATTACACTTATTATTGTTATAGCGATTGTCTTACATGTCAAAAATGAAAATAAAATATCTAATGCTCAGAATGGGATGTCTGAGTATCTGAAAAATAAATATAAAGAAGACTTTAAGGTCGAAAGACCCGAGCATAAACACGGAGGTTTTGGGGTCAATGGTATATGGATGTCGCAAGCATACCTATTGTCAAACCCAAAACTAAAATTTGACATCGATTGCAGCTATTTAAATCCCTCTGACTGTAGCGACCAATACATCGCTGCCATCTGGTCAGTCCAAGCCAGCAAGGAACTAGAATCTATAGTAAAAGAAGTTAATGCCAGTAGCAGCAATGGCTATAAAGCAGATAGTGCACGGGCAGAAGTTATTCTATCTGGTAGTTTAGTAGATTCTGTCAATAAACAATCTAAGTATGAAGAAAACAAAACTAAAGACGAAGGCTTCCTTTATAGATTAATAATAGACGCCCCAAACGACAGCCAAAAGACTTCTTACATATTTAAAATTGTAGAGAAATTGAGAGAAGAGGGTATTTACAGCATAAAAATAGATACCAATAGTAAAAATCGCTCAACCGGAAGATGTACAATATTCTTAGACAAAAAGACTTAGGGTCTGAAAATAGCTTAGACAATTGCATCAATAAAACAGGGGAGTAGAAAATGTCGTTGAGTACGTTAGACTATCTGAATTTAAGTGCTGTAGCATATTTAGATTTTGATAAATTAGCAATAGGGAAAAACATAGCCCAGCTCATAGGAGATAAAGTCATTTCAGAAAAAAAGATATTAATAGCCCTGAACTCTCCGCCCTCCAAGATCCTTCTAATCCACTTCGCTCCTGGAAACTTATAGCCCAGTCCCCGTCTAGTGTCAGTGAGGTAAAAGTCGTGAATTATCGCGGGTATAAACGAAAAGAAGTTGTTACTCACTCTATCCCCTTTTCTTGTACTGCTTTTCAAAACCCCGAAACAGGTGAGATAGTGTTTGCCTTTCGTGGTACTAATAATATAAAAGATTGGGGCACGGACATACAAATAGCGTCTTTCGTTCCACAGGCATTTATTCGCCAATTTCAACAAGCAAAAGACTTTGTGTTTAACACTTTAAATGAACACGGTCCAGTATGTTACGAGACTGAAGATGCTATGTTCAAGGCTCTCAACCAGAATAGCAATGTTAGCTTTACTGGACACTCGCTAGGCGGCGGGTTGGCTCAGTATATGACATACGTAACTTCTGATATGGAAAGTGGCGATATAGGGGCAAAGTCAGTAACCTTTAACGGTGTTGGTATAGGTCAAAACACTTGGGACATTGAGATATGGAATAATGGATATGAGTATAATTCAACGAATCATATTAATTCTGGAGATCTTACCGGTAATTACGGCATGAGACTAGGCAGGCAAGTTTATCACGTTGATGCATTAAGTGGAGTGCGAGCTCAATCGGTGAACGTCAAGGCGTTAACAACTATGCTGATGTATAAGGTCTATAGCCTTACAGGCAAGAATCACAATGTTGATTATCTTGCTAAAATAGAGAACATTCAAAAGGGCCTAAAAGACGGAGACGAATATAGGAGCACTATGTTGGCATACGTAGGGTTCTTTGGTGGCGGGGGCGGCTCAGGTATTGCAAGGTATCATATGCTTGACACTCTAATAGACAGGACAACGGGTGATATAACAGATACCGTAGAGGAGAATATAGCCGGCTTAGCTAAGTTCGACGAGGATAAGATCGAGAAGCTTCTTGGAGCTATCAAAGTTATTGAAGTAGCTAAAAGAGAAGGTAATTATAAGGAATCATTACTGACCAATAAATTGCCTTTCTACAAATGGAAAGAACATAGGTCTGGTAGATATGAAGGGATGCCCGGTAATCCTCCAGCAAAAAGAGTATGGTAAATCTAGGCACAGCTATACAGATGCTCAAATTGGCTATGCGAACTACGTGCTGAAAGAGTTTGAAAGGATGTTCTCGAGTGGAGAGTATAAAGATATTGAGGTTATTTTTTTCAGAAAGCTCAAGCCGAGCAAAATCGCCGTATTGATCCGCTGGTGTTTGATTTGGACGGCGACGGAATAACGACAGTGTCGATTGATGATTCAAATGCGTTCTTTGACTTGGACAATAATGGCTTCGCTGAAAAAACCTCGTGGGTTGGTGCCAAAGAAGGCTTGCTGGTATATGATAAAAACGGCGACGGATAATTAATGGCGGCAATGAGTTGTTCGGCGACCGTACGTTAATGAAAGATAGCAAAACGTTGGCATCAAGCGGTTTTACGGCATTGGCAGAGTATGACAACAACAAGGACGGCAAGATCGATAGCAATGATGCGATATATACACTGCTGCGGATTTGGCAAGATTCTGACGGCGACGGTATTGCTTCCGCTGGCGAATTAAAGCAGTTGGTTGATTTGGGGATTGTGTCCATTGGTTTGTCGTATAACAACACTGGCGTGACCGACGGCGCTAATAACATCCAAGTGCGAACAGGAACGTTTACTTTGGCGGATGGCAGTACTCGGATGACTGGAGAATATCTGCTGAATCGTAATCCGGTGTATTCGGTGGATTCGTCGCAGGTAGAGATTTCCGATGATGTTGCGCTGCTTCCAAATGTACAAGGAGCGGGCAATGTCGGTTCATTACATAAGGCGATAATGCAGGATAAATCCGGTTCTTTGCGCGGTTTGGTCAATCAGTTTATTGCAGAAAAAGATGTTGCAAAACGCGAGGCGTTAGCTGAGGATATTTTTGGCGCGTTGGGCGGGAGTGGATTCCGTTGATCCGAAAAAGCCGCGGCGATACGTTTGATGCCCGAAAATTGGCTGTATTGGAGAAATTTTTTGGTGCAGAATTTCAAGGGTTGCCAAACGCCAACTCGGCGCCCTTGCTAAAATCTTCGTACACTAAGTTGTTTGAGGTTGTGTATGTATCATTGATTTCTCAGGCGCAGTTGAAAGATATAGTGAATAGTGCGGCTGATGACAATGATGAGGTTTCATTCGAGAAAGCTAAACAGATAATAGATGATGCTATCTCTCGAGACCCTGTTGCTGGCGTTGGTTTTGCTGAGTGAGTTTGTGCGGGCAATGAAATATTACGGGCTGAAGAGTAGTGAAGAGCTTATTGTTTTGAGAAGTTATTATGTTGGTAAATCGGCGGAATATGGTCGTATCATCGACTTTGCTGGTGAACAGGTTTTACGCGGAACGGCTAGTGGAGATTCTCTCAGTGTGGGTAGTCAGTATACTTTAATAGATGGCGACCCGGTAACGACTGGCTCCATGGCAACGATGGCAACGACACCCTCATTGGTGGCGCGGGTAATGACACACTTCGCGGTGGTTACGGTGATGATATCTACATCTTCAACAAAGGAGATGGGGTAGACTACATTGAAGAAGAGCGTGGCGACAACGATGCTATCCAGTTTGGTGAGGGTATTACACTGAAAGATCTAAAATTCTTCCGCTACGATTCTTCTGGTAAAAATCTGTATATTACCGTTGGAGATAACGGCGATGCTATATCCATTAAAAATTACTTTAATGACGGCGATTACTCTCGTCCAACCGACACTTTCAAGGTAGAGAAGATACTTTTCTCTGACGGCACCACCATAGATGCCGCCTACATTTACGAACAAGTTCGCACTATTACAGGATCTGGGGATGGCGATACATTGAGTGGCCATGACGACCAGGACAACATTATTCACGGTCTTGATGGTAACGACACTATCTACGGTCGAATCGGCAACGATCTCCTTTACGGCGACTCCGGTAACGACTGGCTCCATGGCAACGATGGCAACGACACCCTCATTGGTGGCGCGGGTAATGACACACTTCGCGGTGGTTACGGTGATGATATCTACATCTTCAACAAAGGAGATGGGGTAGACTACATTGAAGAAGAGCGTGGCGACAACGATGCTATCCAGTTTGGTGAGGGTATTACACTGAAAGATCTAAAATTCTTCCGCTACGATTCTTCTGGTAAAAATCTGTATATTACCGTTGGAGATAACGGCGATGCTATATCCATTAAAAATTACTTTAATGACGGCGATTACTCTCGTCCAACCGACACTTTCAAGGTAGAGAAGATACTTTTCTCTGACGGCACCACCATAGATGCCGCCTACATTTACGAACAAGTTCGCACTATTACAGGATCTGGGGATGGCGATACATTGAGTGGCCATGACGACCAGGACAACATTATTCACGGTCTTGATGGTAACGACACTATCTACGGTCGAATCGGCAACGATCTCCTTTACGGCGACTCCGGTAACGACTGGCTCCATGGCAACGATGGCAACGACACCCTCATTGGTGGCGCGGGTAATGACACACTTCGCGGTGGTTACGGTGATGATATCTACATCTTCAACAAAGGAGATGGGGTAGACTACATTGAAGAAGAGCGTGGCGACAACGATGCTATCCAGTTTGGTGAGGGTATTACACTGAAAGATCTAAAATTCTTCCGCTACGATTCTTCTGGTAAAAATCTGTATATTACCGTTGGAGATAACGGCGATGCTATATCCATTAAAAAAATTACTTTAATGACGGCGATTACCTCGTCCAACCGACACTTTCAAGGTAGAGAAGATACTTTTTCTCTGACGGCACCACCATAGATGCCGCCTACATTTACGAACAAGTTCGCACTATTACAGGATCTGGGGATGGCGATACATTGAGTGGCCATGACGACCAGGACAACATTATTCACGGTCTTGATGGTAACGACACTATCTACGGTCGAATCGGCAACGATCTCCTTTACGGCGACTCGGTAACGACTGGCTCCATGGCAACGATGGCAACGACACCCTCATTGGTGGCGCGGGTAATGACACACTTCGCGGTGGTTACGGTGATGATATCTACATCTTCAACAAAGGAGATGGGGTAGACTACATTGAAGAAGAGCGTGGCGACAACGATGCTATCCAGTTTGGTGAGGGTATTACACTGAAAGATCTAAAAATTCTTCCGCTACGATTCTTCTGGTAAAAATCTGTATATTACCGTTGGAGATAACGGCGATGCTATATCCATTAAAAATTACTTTAATGACGGCGATTACTCTCGTCCAACCGACACTTTCAAGGTAGAGAAGATACTTTTTCTCTGACGGCACCACCATAGATGCCGCCTACATTTACGAACAAGTTCGCACTATTACAGGATCTGGGGATGGCGATACATTGAGTGGCCATGACGACCAGGACAACATTATTCACGGTCTTGATGGTAACGACACTATCTACGGTCGAATCGGCAACGATCTCCTTTACGGCGACTCCGGTAACGACTGGCTCCATGGCAACGATGGCAACGACACCCTCATTGGTGGCGCGGGTAATGACACACTTCGCGGTGGTTACGGTGATGATATCTACATCTTCAACAAAGGAGATGGGGTAGACTACATTGAAGAAGAGCGTGGCGACAACGATGCTATCCAGTTTGGTGAGGGTATTACACTGAAAGATCTAAAAATTCTTCCGCTACGATTCTTCTGGTAAAAATCTGTATATTACCGTTGGAGATAACGGCGATGCTATATCCATTAAAAATTACTTTAATGACGGCGATTACTCGTCCAACCGACACTTTCAAGGTAGAGAAGATACTTTTCTCTGACGGCACCACCATAGATGCCGCCTACATTTACGAACAAGTTCGCACTATTACAGGATCTGGGGATGGCGATACATTGAGTGGCCATGACGACCAGGACAACATTATTCACGGTCTTGATGGTAACGACACTATCTACGGTCGAATCGGCAACGATCTCCTTTACGGCGACTCCGGTAACGACTGGCTCCATGGCAACGATGGCAACGACACCCTCATTGGTGGCGCGGGTAATGACACACTTCGCGGTGGTTACGGTGATGATATCTACATCTTCAACAAAGGAGATGGGGTAGACAGGATTTATGACATGAACGGCCTTGCCGATGAAGTTCGGTTGAAGCATAAGTTACAGGATGTTATTTTTGAGCGGCGCAGTGACGATTTAGTGGTATATATGCCGGGATCTCTGGATTCAGTGGTAATTGACTCATGGTATCGAGGAGATAATTATAAGATTGAAACGTTTACATCTGAAGATGATAAATTTATCACACATACACAGATCGAGAGTTTGATTCAAGCAATGTCTACCTTCCAGAAGGATACGGGAATGACCTGGCAGCAGGCATTGTCCAGCCAGCCATCTCAAGTAGAATCTATAGTTACGCAATACTGGACAGCTCCAACCGCTTAAGCTTTGGTCTTTACAACTTTTTTGCTACACTTTTGATAAAATCTGGTGGGCTTGGATTGTGTGTATGTTAGAGAAGTCACAAAAATCAAACTCAATAGACCCAGGCTTGTACTGCTTTATTATGATTGCACAATTTCATGGTATTGCAGCTGATCCTGAGCAGCTGAAGCACGCCCTGGCATTGGAGGAGGGTATTATGAATGAGGTTGATATGCTTCGTGCCGCCCGAACTCTGAAGTTAAAGGCTAAGATATCTACGGTTAAATATAAGCAGCTGGAAAAATTACCAATGCCAGTGATTGTTGGTATGAAGAAAGATAAGTTTGCTGTTTTGGCGCGCATTGACAACGGTAAACTACTTATACTGATGCCTGACGGTTCGCCACCTCAAATTATCGAAAGAGTGGCGTTTGAGAAAGAATGGACTGGTCGAGCATTGTTATTTGCGCAACGGTTTTGGAAGGATGTCGAGCGTAAGTTTGATGTCAAATGGTTTATTCCGACGATCATAAAATACAGGAGGCCATTATTAGAAGTACTGCTGGCGGCGTTTATTTTACAGATTATAGGGTTACTTGCACCGATTCTCACGCAAGTTGTGATTGATAAGGCGTTAGCACACCATAGCGTATCGACACTAGACGTGATTGTATTTGGGCTGATTGTTGTTGCGTTATTTGAGATGATGCTTGGTATTGCGCGAAGTTATATTTTTACTCACACCACGAGCCGAATCGATGTGATTTTTAAGTTCGCGGCTATTTCGTCATCTATTTGCATTGCCGCTACGATACTTTGAGACTCGGCGCGTTGGCGACACGACTGCTCGGGTCATGGAGCTAGAAAAAGTCCGCTCTTTTCTGACAGGTGTGCCAATGACAACGGTTATTGATCTGTGCTTTATATTTGTATATATCGTTATAATGATATGGTATAGTACGACGTTGACATGGGTTGTTCTAGCTAGCTTGCCAGTGTTCGTAATACTATCTGCTATTGTGACGCCTCTATTTAGATATCGGTTGGACGAGCGATTTAATACTGGCGCCGAAGCACAATCATATCTGGTGGAGTCAATCAATGGTGTCCAAACCATTAAGTCTTTTGCGCTAGAGCCGGAACTGCAAAAGAAGTGGGAGGGACGACTTGCTAGCTATGTTCGAGCTGGTTATAAGACATCAATTTTTATCAAATAATGCCGGTATAATCGGTCAGTTTATTCAGAAGATTTCTGATATTGCTATTTTATGGTTTGGTGCGCATATGGTAATGTCTGGCAGCTTGACCATCGAGTGCTCTTATTGCGTTTCCGAATGTTGTCGGGTCAGTGAGTGGGCCAGTACTGCGGCTGGTACAATCTTGGCAGGATTTTTCAGCAAGCAGGAGTGTCAATTAAGCGATTGGGAGATATTTTTAATAATAAAACTGAACCAACCCTTGATCCGGCTAAATCTCGATTACCAAGCATAAAAAGGTGACATTCGTTTTTGATAAGGTCTATTTTTCGATATACGCTAGATGGGCCGGAGGTGATTCGTAATGTGTCTTTTGGCATTCATCCGGGGACAGTTGTGGGCGTAGTTGGGCGAAGCGGATCTGGAAAGAGCACAATATCAAAAACTATTGCAAAGATTGTATATTCCAGAATCAGGAAAAATTCTCATTGACGGGGTTGATATTGCGACAACTGATCCATCTTGGCTGAGGAGGCAAATTGGTGTTGTTCTGCAGGAGAATTTTTTCTGTTTAATGCTAGCGTTCGTGAAAACATTTGTATACACAAGCCTTCGGCGAGCATGGAAGAAATTGTTCGTGTTGCAAAAATTGCGGGAGCACATGATTTTTATATTAGAGCTACCAGAAGGTTATGATACGCAAGTTGGTGAGCGTGGTGAGGGTTTGTCTGGCGGGCAAAAACAGCGCATAGCAATCGCAAGAGCACTACTCCATGATCCAAAGATATTGATTTTTGATGAGGCAACTTCCGCGCTTGATTATGAATCAGAAAATGTCATTCAGAAAAAAATTTGAAACAAATTGTTGCCGGACGGACTGTTATTATAATCGCACATCGGCTATCAACATTGAAATCAGTTGATAAAATTATGGCAATTGATAGGGGCCAATTAGTGGAGTATGGAACGCCACGGGTGTTGCTGAAAAAGAATGGCCTGTATGCTTATTTGTATAATCAACAAATGGGAGGTGAAGATGTCTAAGTTATCAGCGTATTGGCGATATCGAGATCGGCGCTTGCAATATGAATTTTTGCCAGCCGCTCAAGAGATTATTGAAACACCAGCCTCTCCGCTCGGACATATTGTTATTTGGATAACAGTTTTATTGTTGGTGATTGCTGGAGCTTGGTTGTATTTTGGAAAGTTGGACGTGGTTGTTTCAGGTCAAGGGAAATTAGCATCGGAAAGCGGTACAAAAATTTTACAATCGTCAGTGTCAGGTACAATTGTTGATATAAAAAGTACACGAAGGTCAGCACATTAAAAAGGTGATATTGTGGTTGAGTTAGATAAAAAGTCGCTCAGCAGAATGTCGAATCGGTGGAGAAGACTTTAGCTATTGCTAAAATTGAGAGATCTATCGCAAAAGGAGTCTCGTCTTCAATTGTCATGGATGATATCAATAAGTCAGGTTTAACAGAGGAGACTAAGCAAAGTTTGATTGAAAAAATGCATGCGCAAAATGATATATTGGAATCTAGGAAGCTTCTTTCCTCAACAAATTTAACAAATCTTCAGAAGCAGTTTTCTCAATTGGATAGTGCGATTAAAAAACCTGGATAATATGCTGGCTCAGAATAAAGCCAAAGAGCAGGAAGTCAACAAGTTAATTGAACGTGGAAATCCATTACAGCAAATGCATCTTCGTAGTGATCTTAATTCTGTAAGACAGAATATTGCCTCTCTTGAATCGTCGTTATCTTCACAAAAGCAGCAGATGGTCCAGGTGGAGTCTGCAATAGATAATGCGAAAAATCAAGCCGCAGTGAGCTTAAATGAACTTCGGGTGAGTAATGCGGCTACTGCAATCTCTCAGGACAATAAAATTATTGAACTTGAAAATTCTCTGTCAAGAGCTAGGGTGGCATTAGAACAGACAACAATTGTGGCACCAGTTGACGGTACAGTATTGTCTTTAAAGACAAATACCATTGGTGGCGTGGTGTCGGCGACTCAAATAATTGCCGAGATTACGCCGCTTGAAGAGTCGCTTGTTGTGGAGGCGTCGCTACAAAGTAGGGATATTGGTTTTGTAAATGTTGGCCAACGAGTTGTTGTGAAAGTTGATGCATATTCGTTCCAGCGATATGGTTATTTGAGTGGGGTTGTTCAATCGATTAGCCCAGATGCGATAGTTAACGATAAATTGGGGTTAATATATCGGATTAGAGTTAAGCTTGATAGTCTAAAAACCTCGAAAAATATTGAGCTGAAAATGATTCCAGGCATGAATTCTGTTGTGGAAATAACAACTGGAAATCGACGAGCCATTGAGTTTTTGCTTGATCCACTGATCTCGCATGTTGATGGTAGTTTGGAAGTTCGCTAGTTGCTGTAATTATCAAAATATCTTATTATCATTTCGCGTAGTAGTATATAAAAGTTTTTCGAGTTGGCCGTCAATACGAACGAATTTAGTTTTTGGATCTTTTTCACCAATCTCTATCTGTGACACGGTGCTAGTAAGAATACCTAAGAGAAATTCAACGTCATAACCTTCGCTATGCACAACTTGTTGTCGAGCCTTCTGTATTACTTTTTAGCATTGTCTTATGATTTTTCTATGCTTATTCCTAATTTTTCCTAGGGCGATATTGAGAGACTGGTTGAAAGTTGGGCGAGTTAAAAGATGATAGACTGTATTGGTTGGCTTATTGTAGAATTTTTAACATTATCGTTAATATCACCGCTGAGCTGAATTAACTGAATAGCTTTTTCAATACTTTTTAACTGTTTCATTTTTGCCTTTCTATGCTGCTTTTTTAAGTTCGTTTTTCTGCGATTCCTTCTGCAAAAACTTTGAAGGGCAAAAATTAGATTTGCAATATTCATATGAAATACATTTGAATTTGTATGAAAACGATAATCGATAATTCGCGTGAAAGCTAGCCCAATTTTACTATAAGACCCAAGAGTTTTTTGGCGGTTTGGGTTGATGAAAAAATGGGTCATTTTTATAAGAGTTAATGATTCCATGGAATCTTGTAGACTTATTGAGGGGCGGTATTTGGTTGGAGATACAGCTTCTAAAAAAAGGATTCGCGAGATGCAGTGTTGCGATTCCGTGCAAATCCACTGATTGTATAGAGCAATGCGTATTGTCGAAGTGGCTAATCCAATATAATTGAAACGCGAGAAGTATTTTACCGATATCAGTTATCTGGAAAGATCCTTTTGTGCGAGAAAAGGTGTAATTGAGGTAGGGCTGAAGCCGAGATTTATCTGTACTGATTGTCATTTTATTTGTGCGGAGGATCGAATGGGTTGATGATATGGTGAGATTAATATTTTTATAGGTAGCATAACATATTCTAGAAGTGACCGCCCTTTTAATAATTGTACTGGTAATATTTTTCATGTCGACATTGGTGATTGCGGTATCAGGTGCATGTTCTGCGTTAATGAGAATATTTATTGTAGTTGATTTTCGAAGAATTGATTCTATGTCAGCGTTGACTGGCCATTTTAGGTAGGCGCGAACATCATAAGCGGGGGTGTAAACAGAGTTTTCGCTAAGCTGTTTGCGGTAAAATGCAAAAGGCGTTACGTATTGTGAGCGAGTTTTTTATGACGATAAATAACTTATTGTATGTGCCTGGGGTTGTTGTCGAAAAGTTCTGCCTTAAGATGGTAATTGGCAGGGTCAAACTGACCAAATCCTTTAGCAACAATTTGCCTACCTACCACATCAAAATAATAGGCTTCACCAATTAAAATTTTGTCTTGAGGGTTTTGCAAGCTTATTTCCTGCTAATGATTACTGTCATATGATATTATATCAAGCATTTTTCATCACTGTTATTTCGTGGTATAATTTTAAAAATGAGTGATAATATATTTAAACGAACAAAAATATTAGCAACAATTGGGCCAGCAACGTTCAGCCAAGAAAAGGTTTACCAATTGTTGGAGGCCGGCGTTAACGGTATCCGTATGAATTTTAGCCACGGCGCTAACGAGGAGCGAATTGAGCAGATCGATTGGGTGCGCACAGCTAGTAAACAGTTGGGCAAGCCTGTCGCAATCCTACAAGATTTGCAAGGTCCGAAGATTCGCTTGGGCGTTTTGAAAGATAACATGCTGAATGTTAAGGTTGGCGATATGTTGGTCTTGGATTCAGAAATTACTGAGCATGACGGCAGCTTCAATTTGCCAGTACAGTACAATTTGGCAGAGAAGATGAAAGTTGGCGAGCCACTTTACATGTTTGACGGCAAGATTAGGACAGTTGTGCGAGAAATTGTTAGCCCGACTGCAATTCGCGTAGAAGTTCAGAACGACGGTTTTTTGATGAGCCGCAAGGGTTTGAACTTGCCAGACACAGATTTTGGCGGTGACATTCTTACTCAGAAAGATATTAACGATTTGGAGTGGGGCGCGAACCAAGATTTTTGATTACGTTGCGTTGAGTTTTATTCAAAAAGCTGATGACATTATTGATTTGCGTCGTCGATTGACAGACCTGGGCTCGACAGCCAATATTATTGCCAAGATTGAGACTAAGTCTGCCGTTGATCCAGAGAATTTGGAGGAAATCGTTAAGGCTAGTGATGGTATTATGGTCGCTCGCGGTGACTTGGCAGTGGAAGCTGGTGCGGAAATTGTCCCAGTTGTACAACGTCGAATTATTGCCTTGTGTCGTAAATATTGCAAGCTAGTGATCGTTGCGACACAAATGATGGGTAGTATGGTTGACAATCCAGAGCCAAGTCGTGCTGAAGTAAGTGACGTTGCTAATGCCGTAATCCAAGGCGCTGACGTAGTTATGTTGTCTGATGAGACTGCCAATGGTAAATATCCTGTTGAAACCGTTCGCGCGATGCGCAAGACTATTATTTACACTCAAGAACATAGTGAAGTAATGTTGGTAGAAAAAGGCTGAAATGCGTGAAAAAACTGACGCGATTTTTAAGCTACACAGCAGCTCAACTGGCGAGGAGGATTAAAGCTCGAGCTATTATTGCGGAAACGCACACTGGCGCTACTGCAATTAACGTTGCTGCATATCGTCCGAACCTACCAATTGTTTGCGTGACCGAAGAAGTGAAGACCGCGCAAAAGTTGGCGCTAAGGTACGCTTCTCGTCCATATGTTCGACCAAACGACCCAAATGCAGCAACTAAGCTAGCTGATGAGTTGAAACAAGAAGGCTATTTCGGTGCAGACCCAGTTACGGTTGTGCTTGTTAGCGGTCACAATCCAGAGCCAGGCAAAACTGACAATATCCAAGTCAAGACATTGTCATAAGGAGAATTTGGGTGGGCAGAAAATTTCCGAAGCAAACAATTCGCGATGTTGATCTACTTGGAAAAACTATTCTTCTGCGAGCAGATTATAACGTACCGCTAACAAAGCGCGGTCAGATTTCTGATGATCTAAGAATTCGTGCTTCGCTGCCCACACTCCGATATTTATTGGAGCAGAATTGCAAGATTGTTATCATGTCTCATCTGGGGCGACCAAAAGGTAAGGATCTTAAGTTTAGCTTGAAAGTTGTCGCAGATCACCTATCCAAGTTGTTGAGCCGTCCGGTAGAATTGCTGGATGATTGTGTGGGCGAAGCTGTTCATCAAGCCGTTCGCCGCGCGCCACGAGGCAGTATTCTTATGTTGGAGAATTTACGCTTTTATGACGAGGAGGAGGCTGATGATTTAACATTTGCCAAGTCAATTCAACGCGCTGTCCGAGCAGATTATTTTGTGCAGGACGGATTTGCGGTCGCGCACAGGGCACACGCCAGCACTCATGCGATTACGTTGTGTGTTCCAGGACTAGCGGGATTATTATTAGAAAAAGAATATGTAACTATCACCGAGGCGATGAATAAGCCAAAAACGTCCGTTGGTTGCGGTTATTGGCGGCGCAAAGTTAGCGATAAAATATTACTGATTAAGCGTCTAATTAAAAAAAGGCGGATCGGATTTTAATTGAGCGGTGCCATGTCAAACACGTTTTTGCATTGTCGTGGATTTAATGTCGGCAAGAGTGTGTTTGAGCCAGGAATGGAAAAAGGTTGTCGCGGAAATTTATGATTTGGCGGCGGCTGAGGTCGGCGCAGAGAATGTTGACAATTTTTTTGGTATTGCCGATTGATGTGGCGGTTGCGCCAGAGATTTCTAAAGATTTTTCCTCGTCAAAGAAGTTAATATTGATAAAATAAAGAACTCAGATATGGCGCTGGATATCGGAAGTCAGACAATTGAGAAATTCACGAAAATACTGGCTGATGCAAAGATGGTTATCTGGAACGGTCCGCTGGGCTATGCTGAAATTGATAATTTTGCAATTGGTTCAGCGCGAGTAGCGTTAGCTATTGCTCAGAATAAAGGAGTTATTTCAATAGTTGGTGGCGGAGATACGGCTGATTTTATATTGAAATGGGACGGGCATGACGGCGCCAATTTTACCCATGTTTCCACTGGTGGCGGAGCTAGTATGGCCTTGATGGCTGGTAAAAATTGCCTGGAATTGAAAGTTTACTAGACGCATACGGTTTGAGGTGATAAACTAAGCATAAGGATTATCTCATGAGAAAAAAGTTAATCATTGGTAACTGGAAAATGAACTTCAATATGCAGGAGGCTAGCTTATATTTGCATAAGCTGATGAACACGCTGCCATCGCATAGAGATGTTGAAGTGGTGCTGGCGCCTACTATTTTGACACTGCAGAGTTTGAGTTTGCAAATTAATCGTCGGATCGCTAAGTTGGCGGCTCAGAATTGCTATTGGCGGGATTCAGGCGCGTACACGGGAGAAATTCCAGCGGCGCATCTTCGTGGAATTGCTGATTATGTGATAATTGGCCATTCGGAACGTCGCTATATTTTCATTGAAAGCGAAAAAGATATTCGGCTGAAAGTTCAGGCGGCAATTCGAAATCGTATTCATCCGATTCTGTGTGTTGGTGAGACGATTCAAGAGAAGACTCTTGGCGAAACGAAGGATGTTCTAGCTGATCAATTGACTAGTGGTCTGGCTAACGTGACGGCGGACGAGCTTGATGAAGTAGTTATTGCGTATGAGCCAGTTTGGGCGATCGGTACTGGCGACAGCGCTAAAGCGTCTGATGTAAAAAGCTACACAGATGATTCGACGACATATTTCTCATTTGTACGGTAAAAAGCGGCGGAATCAGTTCGAGTTGTCTATGGTGGAAGTATTACGTCAATAAACGCCGCGGATTATTTGGCAATTGATGAACTTGATGGTTTATTGGTTGGGGCAGCCAGTTTGGATGCATATCAATTTAAGGAGATAATCTCAAAAAGCACATAAAGGTTAAAAAGTAGAGGGGCATATGACAGATATTGATTTTGATGAGTTGGAGAGCGGTAAGCTCTCTTATGGATAAAGCAGCGAGAAAAGGAAGCTCCAGTGGTGGCTAATGAAAATAATAGTGAGGTTTCTACGTCTGCGCCCGTAGAGGAAAAGCCTGTGCCAGAGAACTCTATTGATACTAGCTTTGCGCCTCCGGTAACTCCATTTACGCCTTCGTCTGTTGCTTCTGCTCCTTTATCATCGACCTTTCAGCCTGAAGCAAAAAAAGAGCCTTCTAACGACGATTCGATTCCTAAAGAGGTGGATAGTCCTACGAGCGAAAAAGTTGCTAGCGACTCAGTAGCCAATAGGGCTCCTGGTATGGCTGCTAGCGAAGTTAAAGCTGCGCCATTAATCGCGAGACGCTCGACTGGTCGTTTCATGGATGTTGTTAGGCCTTCATCTGTTAGCGCTATCCAAAAACCTGCCGCTCCCGCTCCATCCCGAACTGGCACGACAATTCAGCCTTCGCCTGGTTTGGTGGACGTGATTAGCATAAATAATAGGTATTCTGCGGTAGGGAAAGAAATGTCTGATATAGTTGCTCAATCGGATAGTCTTAGTGACGCCCCTGATCTTAAAGACGTACATAATGAATCTACTTTTGCGGAGATTGAAGATGCACCCGCTGAGGAGTTGTCATTGACTGATAAGATAGCTCAATCATTAGCCGTAAGTAATAGCGAAGCTCCTGCTACGCCGATGACTACGCCGCTGGAGTCTCCGTTTATTGCTAATGTTGAAGTGGAGAAGCGACCGCTTGGTTCTGTTAGCCAAACTATGACTAGTTCTGAGATGAATAGCGATGAAGGTGCGTCTATGCCTGCTGATTCTGAGGATATAAAATTGGAACATCAATATAATACCAATTTATCTAATTACAGCATGAGCGAAAAATTCTTTGGGCGATGCGCCCGACTCACCAATGGATTTGAGTCCAGAAATTATAGCAATTGAGGAGGCTGGCGTTCCCGAAGATTCAGACGATAAATTGTCCACTGACATTGACAGTTCTTTGATTGAATCTTCCGAATTATCCGAAAAAGAAACTATGGATTCTGAACCAGCACCGATGTTTGCAGCTGTATCTACAGAGATCAAACCTTCAGCCGACAAAGAAAAGAAAAAATCTGGATTATTAATAGCGTTGCTTATTGTTCTATTTTTGGCAATTGGTATGGCTGGCGGCGCTGTTTCGTACTTTTTGCTGATAAAAATAGATATATGTCTAATTTTACTGACGGATTAAATAGCGAGCAGGCTCGAGCGGTGACGCACGCTGATGGGCCACTGTTGATTTTAGCCGGAGCTGGATCTGGAAAGACTCAAAACTCTGACTCATAGAATCGCTTATTTGATTGGCGAGTTGAAAAATATTTCCTAGTCGAATATTGGCGGTTACATTTACTAATAAGGCCGCGAAGGAAATGCGTCAGAGGTTAGCGCAAATATTGGGTGAAGATTCTGAAAATCGGCAATTTATGCCGTGGATGGGAACTTTTCACGGTATTTGCGTGCGAATGTTGCGGATGGATGGTGAAAATATTGGCCTGAACAAGCGATTCTTAATTTACGATACCGACGATCAAATAAGCTTTGATGAAGCAAATTATGAAGGCTCGCGGCTTGACGGATAAAGACATTAAGCCTCGAGCTGTACTTTCGGCTATTTCTGAATGCTAAAAATGAAATGCGAAATGCTGAGGATTTTTTTCCACTTCGACTCGCGGCCCAAGAGAGCAGAAAATAGCTGAATTGTTTTTTTGCTTATGAAAAAGCTTTGAAAGATGCTTCGGCGTTGGATTTTGACGATTTATTGATAAAAACCGTGGAATTATTGAGAAATAAGCCGGATATTCGCCATAAATGGCAGCAGCAGTTCGAGCATATTTTGATTGACGAGTATCAGGATATGAATGCGGTGCAATATGCGTTAATTAAACTGTTGGTTAATTCACGTCGCAATTTATGCGTGGTTGGTGATGACGCTCAGTCGATTTATAGTTTTCGCGGGGCTGATTATACTAATATTCTCAATTTTGAGCGTGATTTTCCGGGCACGACGGTGGTTAAGTTGGAGCAAAATTATCGTTCGACTGGTGCGATTTTGAATATGGCAAATGCGCTGATTAGTCATAATATTCATAGAACTGATAAAAAAATTTATGGACGGCGAATGGCGACGGTGTTGAGCCAAAATTATGGCAATTATACAATGAATCTGAGGAGGCTTTTGGCGATTGCGAATGAGATTCAGGCGCAAATTGCGAACGGTCGTCAATATGGTGACGTGGCGGTGCTGTACCGAACGAATGCGCAAAAGTTACGCAATTGAGCGAGCCCTGCGTCAGAGTTATATTCCGTATAAAATCGTCGGCGGTTTGCGATTCTTGGATCGAGCGGTCGTTAAGGATTTATTGGCATATCTGCGATTGTTGTATCAGCCGAGTGATCGAGTTAGTTTTTTTGCGAATTGTGAATACGCCAAAACGTGGCGTTGGCGCGGTGAGTATTTCTAAGTTTTTTTGGATTGGAATGACGCGTCAGGAGAGACATAATTAGCGGGTTACTGGCAGTTGAGGAGGCGGATACTTTGACAGCGCGCGCAAAACGTCCGTTGCTAGAGTTTGGCCAAAAACTGCACGATTTGCAGCAGGAAATTGACGGATCCCCAGCCGAACTGATTGAAAAGATCATGAAAAGTACTGGCTATGAAGATTTTATAAACGACGGAACGCCGCAAGCTGAAGAGCGAATGGAAAATATCGGCGTGCTTTTGTCAGAGGCGAAGGCTTACGTTGACGTGGCGACGTTTTTGGAGGAGATGGCTTTGATGTCTTCGACGGATACAACTGCCGATCAACAAGTAACGCTCATGACACTTCATGCAGCTAAAGGTTTGGAGTTTCCGGTGGTTTTTCTGGCAGGGCTAGAAGAGGGGATTTTGCCGCATGCGAGAGTGTTTGATAGCGGTAACGCTGATGATGTTGAAGAAGAGCGCCGATTATGCTACGTTGGAGTAACTCGGGCGAGAGAAGAATTATTCGTTAGTTGTGCTAGTTCTCGGACGCAATTTGGTCAGATCGGCTATAATATGCCATCGAGGTTTTTGGATGAGATGGGCTTGATGGCTGGTGGTGTTGATAGGCCAGCTCAGCCGATCGTAGAACCTGATTTTTTTATTCGGAAGATATTGGTTTTGGAAGTTGGTGATCGAGTTCGCAGTCCGAGTTTTGGTTCGGGGGAAATTATTGATAGCGAAGGGTTGAGTGTTACGGTCAAATTTGACAACGGAAATATTAAGAAATTGAACGTCGAGTTCGCGCGCTTGGAGAAAATTTGATATAATAAGGATACTCTGCGTTGTGGGTGTGAACTTATGGGTATAAGATTACAAGCAAAACACTATTCTAAGAAAATTACGTTCGTTTCTGGCGCGATATTGATGCTGGTTGGCGGTTTATTTTTTGTCAATCAAGCATTGGCTGACGCTACTAAGCCAGCAGCTAAGGCTGGTGAAAAGTTGGTGACGATTTACGACAGAGGTGCAGAAAAAGACGATTGTTACAAAAGCGAGGACGATTCGTGAGGCTTTGAAATTGGCTAAGTTTTCTATTGATGAACGCCAAGACGTAGTCGAGCCGAGTCTTGATTCGGAGATGGTGGCAGAGAAGTATAACATTAACATTTTCCGCGCTCGTCCAATAACAATCGTTGATGGAAATAAGCGTCTAAAAGGTAACTACCGCCGAGCAGACGCCGGCTTTGATTGCGAAGGCTGCTGGAATTGAAGTTTTTGAAGAGGACAAAACTACTTTATCCAATTCCGATAATATGGCGGTTGATGGCGCAAACATGGTGATGAAAAATTGACAGAGCCTCGATGGTTAATTTTTGTACTTTATGGCAAAGAATCTGTCATTCGCACACATGCTAAGACGGTTGGCGAGTTATTGAAAGAGAAGAATATTAACCCAAAAGAAAGATGATACGTTATCTGTGGGTCATTCGGCAAAAATTATTCCCGGAATGAAAATTGAACTTTGGCGTAATGGCAAGCAAACTATAACTGCAGAAGAGGATGTGAAATTTGAGATTGAAAAAATTCAAGACGCGAATCGAGATTCGGGATATCGCGAAGTAAAACAAGCGGGCGAGAATGGTAAGAAGAATGTCACTTATGAAATCGAAAATGAAGAACGGCATGGAGGTGAGCCGTAAGGAAATTGCTAGTGTTGTAACAAAAGAGCCAAAGAAGCAGGTTGAGATTGTGGGGATGAAAGTTAGTTTACCTTCTGGATCTCATTCGGATTGGATGTCTGCGGCTGGTATTAGCCCTGATGATTATGGCTATGTGAACTTCATTTTTACGAAAGAGTCAACTTGGCGAACGACGGCCAGGAATGGGCAATATGCTGGGCTCGGTCAGACGAATATAAATAAGCTTTCTCAGATTTGTCCAAACTGGCAAAGTGATCCAGTTTGCCAGATTAGAGTTTTCAATAATTATGCCGTAAGTAGATATGGTAGTTGGGCTGGGGCTTATAATGCATGGAATCGCCAAAAATGGTGGTAGACTAACGCTGGTGGCGTAAGTTGGTTGTAGTCTATAGATAAAAAGTGCTTAATTTGGTATAATTTATTTGACTAGGTTAACGAGTTATTATATGATTATGCGCGCAAAAGGTTTATTTTTGGAAAAATTATTGGATTGGCTGTGTTGGTTGCGATTGCGACTCAATGATTTCGTTTGCTGACGGAAATACTTCTGGTGAGCATTTGGTTCTGTATTTATGATCGCGGTGAAGAAAAAGACGATTATCACAAACGCATTGACCGTTCGGCAGGCTTTGCGTGCAGCTAAGATTACGATTGACGAAAAAGATTGACGCGGTTGAGCCAAATATTGATATGGAACTGACCGGCGCAAAATACCAGGTCAATATTTTCCGCGCTCGTCCAATAACAATCGTCGATGGAAATAAACGCCTGAAAATAACTACTGCCGAACAAACGCCAGCCTTGATTGCGAAGGCCGCTGGGCTGACTTTGTATCGCGAGGACAAGACGCATTTTTACGAATTCTGACGATCTTTTGGTGAACGGCGTGGGTTTGGTAATGAAGATTGAACGATCAAAACAGCGAACGATAACTGAAGAAGTTGATATTAATTTTGATATTGAGCAGATTAAGGACGATTCTCAGCCGATTGGATTTAAGAGTGTTAAGCAGCTTGGGAAAAAAAGGTGTGCGGAAGGTGACTTATCAGGTTGAGATGGAGAACGAGCGCGAGATTAGTCGTAAGGAAGTTGCTAGCGAAATCACAAAGCAGCCGAAGAAGCAGATTGAAATAATTGGCACGAAGCCTAAAAATCCATTGACGAAAAGTAAGGGCGCGCAGATATTTACCGACTCTAAGGGTGTAGCGCATCGTGAAACGTATTATGACTTGCCTATGAACATTGTGATAAAAGCTTGTGGTAGCGGCGGTACTTATACGGTGAGGGCGGACGGCGCGAAGGTTGATAAGGATGGCTATATTTTGGTGGCGGCTAATTATGGTAATTATCCGCGATGCTCGGTGGTTGAGACCAGTATGGGTCCAGGTAAGGTTTACGATACCGGTGGATTTGCAGCCAAACATCCGCACGGATTCGACTTGGCGACCGACTGGACGAATGGAGATGGGCGCTAAATGGCTTCTTCTCATGGACCAAAAAAATCGCTTGGACAGCACTGGCTGAAGGATCCGGAAATTCTGGCGGATATTGCTGAAGCGGCCGAATTGACGGGTGATGATGTCGTACTGGAAATTGGACCAGGGTTGGGCACCTTGACTAGTCGCTTGTTGGCTCGGGCTAATTCGGTGACCGCCGTGGAATTTGACGCGGATTTGGCGCGAAAATTACCAGGGCAATTTCCGGGTAAGAAATTAACTGTCGTAAATCAAGACATATTGCAATTTGATCTTAATCAATTGCCAAAAAATTACAAAGTTGTAGCTAATGTCCCATATTACATCACTAGTAAAATTGTTGAAAAATTGATGACTGCGGAAAATAAGCCGAGTATTGCGGTGCTATTGGTCCAAAAAGAAGTTGCCGAGAGAATTGCGGCAGAGGCTGGGAATATGAGCATTCTATCTGTGAGCGTTCAGATTTTTGCCGAAGCGGAGCTGGATATTGAAGTTCCGAGGCAGTTTTTACGCCACCGCCAAAAAGTTGACTCGCAGGTTGTGGTTTTGAGAACTCGTAATAATCCGTTAATTACTCCAGAAAATCAAAAAGATTTTTTCCGCATTGTTAAGGCTGGATTTTCTGCTAAGCGAAAGAAGTTGCGGTCTAGTTTGAGAGGTGGGTTGGGGATTAGTAAAGATGCCACGGAACAGTTGCTAAAAAAAGCTGATATTTCACCTGACGTCCGCGCCGAAGATTTGTCGATTACGGATTGGCGGCGGCTGCTCAAAGAATGGCGGGCGCGATGATTGCGGCAGACCAGCCGACGTATTTTTCCGTCTGATCTATTGGTTGCGGTCTCGTCGAAAGATGACGGTACCATGCTCAATCGTATTCGCGGTCGCCACATAGCTGAGGTGTTGGAAAATCGGCGGCGATTTTGTGATCAAACTGGTGTTAAGTATGACGACGTTGTCTATCACGTGATTTCATACGACCAAGGACAAACGTTTGATAATATCGCCGAAGTTACTGAAGCTGACACGACCCGACATAACAACGAGGGGATTTTTTTGCTGATGCGCTATATACCGAAGCGGCTGGCATCGGTTTATTTTTTTACCAGTGGCGGACTGTATCGCCACCGTTATATATGATCCAAAGCGTCGGGCGCTGATGCTGGCGCATTTGGGTCGGCATTCGACAGTTGCGCAGTTGATGTCTCAGGCCGTTCAGTATTTTTGTCGAGCGCGGTAGCCAGGAAAAAGATTTACAAATTTGGATGTCACCAAGTATTACGCAGAAAAAAATTATCGTATGGATTATTTTGATCATACAAATGATATGAATTGGCACAATTTCTGCCGTCAAACGGCTGATGGAATTTATCTAGACATGCAAGGGTTCAATCGTTCGCTAGCCATCCAGGAGGGCGTTCCTGCTGAAAAATATTTTCATCTCGCCAATTGATACAGCAGATAATCCAAATTATTTTTTTCGCACTCATCGGGCGATATTGGCGGTAGGTTTGCTGTAGTTGCGTGTATGCGATATTGACCGTCGACAGTTGTTTAGTAATAAAAAGCAACTCAGTATTTTAAGACTGAGTTGCTTTTTTGTGATTAAAGGCTAATTAATCAATCAGATTTTTCGTGTTTTAAATCCTTAACAGCGTTGGTAGCTTCTTCTTCGGTGAACTTCCAATAGTTGGTAAGAGTTTTTTTATCAAGTTACTTCTACTGTATTTTTCCATTCTTCAGAAGGTCTATAGCTCGTAGTCGTGCTCGCTTAGTGTAGTTGATGCTATATTCTTCGATAACCTCCTCTACGTCCGATCTTTCAAATCCTTCAAGACTATTAGGATCGCTTAATACTTCAATTAAATGTTGCTTAGAATGCCAAAAATACCGTACGCTATTGGGATATTCTTTATCTCTGTTGTAGTCACTCAATGCAGTGATATTCAATAGCTCTACGTAGGTTTACTTTTAAAATCATGATTTAGGAGATCGACTCCCTTTTCTGCCTCTTCCTTAGTAAATTTTCCACCATGCACTAGTAGATATATAATATTACGTCTTGAACCTCCGGTTTCTTTCAATAAAATTTTTTTAGCTTCTTGTTGAGCTTGATCGATATAATCAATTTCTACAATATCAAGAGCTTTTTAGTTTCTTCCTTGGTGAATTTATTATAGACTAAACGATCTATAAGCATATTTTTTTAGAGAACACACAGTCGTGCCGGTCGCCGCAGTGCTTGAACATCAATAGCCTCCATTAGTGTCTTGATACTCAGCTTCGCATTATTTACATAGTTGTAATTTGGATAGAGCACGTCCATTAGTGCGATGACTGTGTCGTAATTAGTCTTATGGCTTTGTGAGAACAATTCAGCTGTAGTCCTCTTAGAGATATTGGATCAGGGTTGGGTTAATATATAGTATTGCTTTTTCTGCTAATTCTCTTGAAAACCTTTTGTCCTATTTTCCGTCGCTTCCAACTACATAGTTGTCTAGTGTGACGGTACTCTTTAACATATCACCATCTTTACCGACGTAGTAGTCGACGACCCATTGATTTAATAGCATATGACCTTTGTTGTCGAAGTAGTACCACTTATCTCCAACCATCTTCCAGGTATTTTCTATCATGTGACCGCTAGTGTTGAAATAGTACCAATAACCCTTTATACGCTCCCATTTGCTATGCGTGATGTATCCGCGTCCATCAAAGTAATACCATTTGCCATCTATTCGTTGCCAATCATTCTTTGGGTAGCTTCCATTGGAATTTTTGTACCACCATCCAACTGAATCTCTCTGCCAGCTTCCTCCGTTGGCGCTTGCTGTTGCTGGTGTGTAGACGCCGATTATAGCAATGCTAATAGCTGCGGCTACGGCTAATCCTTTGTCATTAGTCATGATCTGCTGAATTTGCTATAATTTACCTATGACTAAGAAACACGCTTACATTACTACCGCTATTCCTTACGTAAACGGCTTGCCGCACATTGGACATGCCATGGATTATATGTTGGCAGACGTGTGGGCGCGATATTCCAGGCAGAACGGTCGTGAAGTTCGTTTTCAAGCTGGCGTGGATGAGCATGGCAATAAAATTGCCGCCAAAGCCGCCAACCAAAATCAAACCCCTAAAGAATACGTCGATCAAACGCACGTTAATTTTAAGAATATGATTTCCGAGCTGAATATTTCAGTGACGGATTTTATTCGAACAACTGACGCGCATCACGTTGCTGCGGTGCAATATATTTGGCAGAAACTCGTTGAGGCTGGTTACATTTACAAAGGTTCGTATGAAGGCTGGTATTGTCAGGGGTGCGAAGCTTTCGTTACGGATAAAGAAGCTGCCGATAATAATGGGGTTTGTCCAGATCACCAGACTCCGTATCAGCGTTTGAGTGAGGAAAATTACTATTTTAAAACCAGTACTTTTTCGGACAATATTCGTCAGGCAATTGAGTCAAATAAAATGAGAATCGTGCCTGAATTCCGTAAAAAGAGTTTTTGGAATTAATGAAAGATGGCTTGAAAGATGTGTCGGTTTCTCGTCCGCGTAAAAAAATCTTAGCTGGGGCGTGCCGGTTCCTGATGATGACAATCAAGTCATGTACGTTTGGTTGGACGCTCTGAGCAATTACATTACGGTTGTTGGTTATCCTGATCGTCCAGAAGAGTGGCAATCTTTTTGGCCGGCTGACGTGCAAGTTATCGGTAAGGATATTCTGCGCTTCCACGCTGGTATTTGGCCAGCAATGCTCATGGCGCTGGATTTGCCGCTCCCGAAAGTATTGCTTGTTCATGGATTTATTAATTCTGGCGGAATGAAAATGGCAAAGAGTCTAGGAAATGGTGTTGGTCCAGCTGATATTATTCCAGATTACGGCGCTGAGGCGTTTCGATATTATTTCTTGCGCCACGTACCAACGCAAGATGACGGCGACTTTACTTGGGAAAAGTTTGAAGCTGCGTATAATGGTGAGCTTGGCAATGATTTGGGCAATTTGGTTCAGCGAGTCGCTAAAATGGTGCAAAGTTATCAAGCAGGCGTTATTGGCGACGCTCCGCAATCAGAGCACGATATGGGACCGTACCGTCAGGCGATGGAAAGTTATATGTTCGATCAAGCAATGGACGAAATTTGGCTAATTGTTCGCTCTTTGAATCAATATATTGAGCGAGTTCAACCATGGCAAGTTGCTAAAAATCGCGATAAAGATCCAGAAGCAGAGTCGCATTTGAGTGAGATCTTGGCGCACGCTTGTGGCACATTATTGCAAGTGTCCGACATGTTGCGCCCATTTATGCCGCAAACTGCCGAGAAAATTCACAATATGTTCGCTAGCGGTGTCGTGCCGTCAGAATTGACGCCTTTATTCCCGCGCAAATATATTCACACGCCAGATCCACGCGCTCCGAAAAACAGAATCTCAGGTTAAATAGCTTATGATTGAAGCAGATAAGAAGAGTGTGGCTGAGGGTTTACGTCTGATAGATTCGCATTGTCATTTGCACGATACGGAATTTTTACAGACAATCGTGAGCAATTTTATAAAGAAAACTGTCGAGACGAATATCGGTATGATTTGCGTTGGTACTGACCAGCGAAGTAGCCGCCAAGCTGTGGAATTTGCCGCGAATCATGAGTTTACTTGGGTGGCAATTGGCGTTCATCCGCACGACACGAAAGACGGTTGGGAAGATGTCAAAACTTTGCTGGAGAATAAGACGGAAAATTCTCCGATTGTGGCAATTGGTGAGATTGGGCTTGATTATTATTACAATAACAGTCCGCGGGAAACGCAAATTGAGGGCTTGGAGGCGCAACTTCAAATGGCGATTGATTACAATTTGCCAGTAAGTTTTCATGTTCGCGATGGCGCCGCAGGTCAACCGTCGGTTTGGGATGATTTTTGGCCAATTTTTGACAATTTTCACGGGCTTCGCGGCGTACTACATAGCTTTACAGATACGCGCGATAATTTAGAAAAAGGTTTTTCGCGAAATTTGTACGTTGGACTTAATGGAATTAGTACATTCACAAAGGATCAATTGCAGAAAGAGTTGTTCGCTTCAATCCCGCTGGAGCGATTATTACTAGAAACTGACGCGCCGTTCTTGACACCAGCGCCGTTTCGTGGTAATATAAACAAGCCAGAATATGTGAGATTGGTGGCTGAACATTGGGCAAAGCAGCGAAATATTGATTTTGATGTTTTAAGCCAAGCTACTCTTCACAATACAAAAGAACTTTTTGGCATTTGAAAGTGGAGAAAATGAATAGTACGCCGGAATGTGTTACAAAAAAACACCTGAAATTAAAAATAGCTCAGCGAAAAACTTGCCGCTATTCTTTCTGATGCTGAGCGGCGCGATAACAATTCTAAAGTAAGCCCTGAATTGGGGAAGACTGCGTTTGACGTAAATAAGCTTAAAGCGAATACCCCTAATAACGAGGCGGTTGATTTTTTGTAAACAGGTGCTTGGTGAAAAAGAAGCCTACCGATCCTGTTGAGTCTGTGAAAGAAATTGGCTGGATGTTAGCAGATCTTCGAAAAACTAAAGCTAACGAGGTACAATAAGTGACTAAGTTTTTGAAAAAAGTACGAAGTTTGGTTTTTGCTGATGATAGTGACGCGGTGTCTTTGTTGAAATTCCGTAAAAAGATCGTCCATTAAAGAAATTTACCGAGCGTGAGTTAATCCAATTGGAAAGTGAAATTGGCGCAACGATTTTTGGCGAGAAGCCGGCGTATGTTGCGCGACGAGAATTTTTTTAATTTAGATAAAGATACCTGGATTTGGTACGAAGAAGTTGCTGACGGTAGGGCGGTCGGCAAGAATTGACGACGCGTTATGAAGTGCAACCAAAGGGAATCTTGAAGATTCAGCCGAATTATCGCTATAGTTACTTGGAGGGCGACGAGCTTCAGAATTTTGTCTTGGCAACTAAGGAATATTACGAGCGAGTTTCTCGGCAATTATATAAGAAAGATCCGCAAACCGGTCGGCCGCTTTGATATAATAAAAAGTGAATAAAGACTATATCTATCTTGATCATGCTGCTGCTACGCCAATGGATCCGTTGGTGATTGAGGCGATGTTGCCATATTTTTTTCTGAAAAAGTTTTTCAATCCGTCCAGTCCGTACGCTCCAGCAATATTTACAAAGCGTGAATATCAAGACGCGAAGGCTCGGCTGGCGTGCTGTTTGGGTGTGATGGCTGATGAATTGATAATGACAGCCGGAGCAACTGAGTCTGTCAATTTGGCGTTCAATGCGGCAAATGGCGTAAGTTTAATTTCGGCAATTGAGCATGACTCGGTTATTAATTCCGCAAAAGCGCGTTCGAAGTGAAGCTAATTCCGCCAATGAAAAATGGACGAATAGACCCGAACGTGGTTAAAAATGTTAACGCCAGATGTTGGATTTGTTAGTATTGCGCTAGTAAATCATGAGCTGGGCTACATTCAGCCAATTGAAGAAATTGCGGAAATTGTAAAAAGCCGAGCGACTTAGGCGCCAAGAAAATGATGAATCTTTACCGTTGATTTTTCATACAGATGCTTCGCAGGCGGCGGCTTTAATTGACGTGAAGATTAAAAGGCTGGGTGTCGATTTGTTGACATTATCTGCGGCGAAAGTTTACGGTCCAAAAGCAAGTTGGTTTACTGTGGGTGCGACCTGGCGTTACACTGAAAGCGAATATTTTTTTGGTGGCGGTCAAGAATTGGGGCTGCGTAGCGGAACTGAAAACGTTGCTGGCGTGGTTGGGTTTGCGACTGCTTTGGAATTGGCACAAAAACGACGTTCCGCTGAAGTGAAGCGATCTGCGAAAGCTGCGAGAGAATTTGGCAAAAAGATTTGAAGCAGGCCTTTTCCTGATGTGTTGATATCATCAGATATGAAAAAAAGTTTGGTGAGTTTTTTTGAATATATCATTTTCTGGAGTTGATGCTGAAAGATTGGTGTTTTTGTTAGAATCTCGCGGGGTTTTAGTGGCTACAGGGTAGTGCTTGCGCGGCTAATTCCGGAACGCGTTCTCATGTGCTGGCGAGTATTGGTCTGAGCGAGATCAGAGATTGACGGAAGTCTAAGGCTTACCTTAGGTAAGTTGAACAATGATGAGAATATAAAGCGAGCTGGCGAATTTATCATTGAGGCTGTGCAAGCGGAAATGAAGAGGACTCGTCGATGATCCATAAATTAGTTGGCTTTGATGATTTTTGCTGCTTTGGTGATTTTTGGGCTTGGCGCATATTTGTCGCCGAATGATTTGGGTAAATGTCAAAGCGTGGGCGAGGGCGATTGCCGTAGGGCTGATGCAATAGTTGTTGTCAGTGGCGGTGACACGAATGCGCGAACTGACGAGGCTATTAAATTATATAAAGAAGGCTGGGCGCCATTGATTGTTGTGTCGGGCGCGGCGGCCGATAAAACTGGTCCGTCCAACGCTAAGGCTATGTACCAGCGAGCGATTAATAGCGGCGTTCCTGAGAAAGCCATTGTTATGGATGAATCTTCCGAGACGACCAGGCAAAACGCCACTGAGGTGAAGAAAAATTGTCGATTCGAGAAAAAAATTGAAGATGTGATTTTGGTGACAAGTGGATATCATATGCGTCGGGCGCAACTCGAATTTTTCAGCGCAATTTAACGACGTGAAGATTCGAAGTCATCCTGTCGCTTCTGATAAAAACTGGAGTTCGTGGTGGTGGTTAACGCCGTGGGGCTGGTGGTTGGCAATGGGTGAATTAATGAGAATTGGGCTATTCGCCCTGGGACTGTCCAGATGAGCAAGAAAGTTTTTTTGTTGGAATGTCGGGTGGCGTGGACTCTCCGTGGCCGCGGCACTTTTTGGTTGAGCAGGGTTACGATGTAACGGGTGTTTATATGAAAAACTGGTCTGAAGATCTTCCTGGAATGCATTGTCCGTGGGCGGAAGATGTTGCTGACGCCAAGCGTGTGGCGGTTGGCTTGGGCATTGATTTTTCGAGTTTTTTTGATTTCCAGAAAGAATACAAGCAAAACGTTGTCGATTATATGATTCGCGAATATCAAGCGGGCCGCACACCAAACCCAGATATTATGTGTAATCAAGAAGTGAAGTTTAAGATATTTTTGGAGGCTTCGTTGGCGGCTGGAGCGGATTATATTGCGACAGGACATTATGCGCGTGTTGCTCACGAATCGTCTTCGTCGGCCAAATTATTACGCGCTCGTGATGACAATAAAGATCAAACGTATTTCTTATATCGAGTGACTTCGGAGGCTTTATCGAAAACCATATTTCCGCTGGGCGATTTTACTAAGGCGGAAGTTCGCGAAATGGCGAAAGAGCGTGGTTTGTGGACGGCTAGCAAAAAGGAATCAATGGGAATTTGTTTTGTTGGGCAAGTTGGAATTCGCGAGTTTTTGTCGGAATATGTTAAAACTGCACCAGGAAATATCATTGATCAGCAGACAGGATCTGTCGTCGGTAAACATGACGGCGCAATTTTCTATACACTCGGTCAGCGTCATGGGCTGAACGTCGGCGGTGGATTGCCTTATTATGTTGTGGGCAAGGATATGGAGAAAAATGAGGTTTACGTGTCGCGCTCAATTGATAATGAAAGTTTGTGGCGAAAAGAACTTAGACTGGCGGATATCCATTGGATTAACCAAGCGCCGCATAAAGATAGGAATGTGCAAGTTCGGCTGCGTCATCGAGGTGTCTTATTTGATGCGAAAATTGACGGAGATATCGTGCATCTTTCTGCTTCGGAGCGCGCCGTAGCCGCGGGTCAATCTGCGGTAATATATGACGGCGATGAATGTTTGGGCGGCGGAATCGTGAAAAACAGATTGACGTTATAGGAAAAAAATAGTGTAAACTGTTCTAAAGTAAGGAATAATAAAAACGTAGAGTTAAAGGAAGAATTAATTTTATGCTAGCAATTCGTTTGCAACGTTTGGGTCGCAAAAGGTTATCCAGTATATCGCTTGGCGGTACAAGAAGCACATCGTCATCCATCAAGCGGTCGTGTAGTCGCTTATGTAGGTAGCTACAACCCACACACTAAAGAATCAAATATCCAAGTTGAATTGGCTCAGAAATATTTTGGACAATGGCGCACAGCCAACACCACGCGTAGTTAAGCTATTGAAAGAAGCTGGCGTTAAATTGCCGAAGTGGGTTAAGGAAGTTTCTGCTGATAAGCACAAAGCCATCCGCAATCCAGAAAAGCTTCGCAAGAATCAACCAAAAGAAGAGCCAGCTGAAGAAGTAGCTGAATAATCTGTTGAGATTGGCGATTTGATCTATAAACCCCATCTGTAAGGTGGGGTTATTTTATGGTATAATAACACTCATGAATGCCCAAAAAAATACGTAGTAAATATCTTGAATTTTACAAAAAAACAAGGTCACGCCGTTGTTGAGCGTGCGCCGTTGATTTTTAACTAATGACCCGACGACTTTGTTTACGGGCGCCGGAATGCAGCCGATGATTCCGTACTTACTTGGTGAGGCGCATCCCGAAGGCAAGAGAATTGCCGATTCTCAAACGTGTTTGCGAGCGCAGGATATTGATGATATTGGCGATAATCGTCATACAACGTTTTTTGAGATGCTTGGAAACTGGAGTTTGGGCGACTATTTTAAGGAAGAGCAAATTGGCTGGATGTGGACGTTTTTGACTGAGAAATTGGTCTTGATCCGCAGAGATTGTATGTAACGTGTTTTATTGGTGCACCGGAATATAATATTGAGAAAGATGTTGAAGCGGCTAAATTGTGGCAGAAAAAAAGTTTGCAGAAAAAGGGCATCGATGCAAAAATGGCGGATATTGGCAGTGAAGAGCAGGGCGCGGCGCGTGGTGTAAATCCAGGTGAAAGAATTTTCTTTTATGACGGCAGTAAAAACTGGTGGAGTCGCAATGGCGGTCCAGAAACTACTCCGGTTGGTGATCCGTGCGGTCCAGATAGTGAGATGTTTTATGAGTTTGATTTCATTGAGCATGATCCAAAATTTGGTGAAAATTGTCATCCGAACTGTGATTGTGGTCGATTTATGGAGATTGGCAATAACGTATTTATGGCGTATAAAAAAGTTGCCGAGGGAAAATTTGAGTCACTCGATAAGCCAAATATTGATCATGGATCTGGACTTGAGCGAATCGCGGCTGCAGTAAATAATGATCCTGACGTCTTTAAGATTAGCTTGCTTTTGGCCGATTATTGAAAAACTACAAGATCTGAGCGGCAAGGATTACGCTTCACATACCGAAAGTATGCGAGTGATTGCTGACCATTTGAGGGCTGCGACGTTTATGGCAGTTGATGGGTGTGTGCCAAGTAATAAAGAGCAGGGCTATGTAATGCGTCGTCTGCTCCGTCGAGCAATTCGTTATAGTTTTGACTTGGGGATCGAGCAGAATTTCCTGCAAGAAGTTGTGCCGACGATTGCTGATTTGTATGAATCAGATTTTCCAGAGGTGAAGAATAATCGCGACAATATAATTGCTGTCCTTGTTAAGGAGGAGAAAGCTTTTCGCCAGACTCTGAGAAAAGGTTTGCGACAAATGCAACGCTACATTGACGATGGCTTGACTGGTGAAGAATTGTTCACTCTGTACGACACTTTCGGTTTTCCAGTGGAACTCAGTACGGAAGAGGCGTATAAACAAGGAATTAAACTTTCGGACAATTGGCGTGATGAATTCGCTAAGAAAATGGATGAGCAGAGGCAGCGCTCTAAGACGGCCTCGTAAGGGGCAATTTAGTGGTGGCTTGGAAGGTCATGACTCTATTCATCTGAAATATCACACGGCGACGCATTTGTTGGGTGCGGCGTTACGTAAGGTTTTGAATGCGCCAGATTTACAGCAGCACGGAAGCAATATTACTGCCGATCGATTGCGCTTTGATTTTAATCACGATAAATTGACGCCAGAAGAAAAGCAGGCTGTCGAAGATCAAGTTAATGCTTGGATTGATGAAGATTTGCCAGTTAGTTTTGCTGTTTATCCGACCGATGAGGCATTGAGTATGGGCGCAATTGGCGCGTTTGGTGAGCGTTACGGCGACGAAGTTAAGGTGTATTCTATTGGCAAGGATGGTAACATTGTTAGCTTTTGAAGTTTGCGGCGGTCCGCACGTCGAGCATACTGGAGTTTTGGCTGAAGATGGCAAGCGATTCAAAATCACCAAAGAAGAATCTAGCTCGGCTGGAATTCGTCGAATCAAGGCTGTTTTAAGATAGATAATTAACTGTTGCTCTAAAATCACAAGCGTTATATAATATTTCTTATATGGCATTGAAAGACATGTTAAAGAAGTCTGATAAAGATAGTCGCGAACTATTGGTTAGCTTAGATATTGGTACGGAGGTGGTTAAGGCATTAATCGCTGAAGTTAAAGACGACGAGCTGAAGATTATTGGCGTTGGTCGAAAGCAGCAGGAAATGGGCGATATGCATAGCGGTGCGATTGCTGATATTGCTGGTGTTGTGGCGAATTGCGAGGAGGCTTTGTCTGAGGCTGAAGATCAAGCTGGCGTTCAGGGAAAGCGGGTTGTTATTGGCATCGCGGGCGAGTTAGTTAAGGGCGTTACGAATACTATTCGCTATCGCAGACCACAGCCAAATAAGCCACTAGACATTGCCGAGATGGAATTTATCATTGAGAAAGTCCAGGAGCGAGCTCAGGGAAAAGCTCAGGCTCAAATTGCACTAGAAACTGGCAATGAAGATGTTGAGGTGAAATTGGTCAACTCGGCGCTGGTGAGTATTCATATTGATGGCTATAAAGTTTCGAACCCGATTAGTTTTCAGGGGCGAGATGTGGCGGTGCAGATTTACACGGCGTTTGCTCCGATGGTTCATATTGGCGCGCTGGAGAAGGTTGCGGACGAGCTTGCGCTGGATTTAGTGGCTGTGGCTGCCGAGCCATTTGCGGTGAGTAGGAGCGTTTTGGGATCGGACACGGATAGCAATTTCACGGCGATTCTAGCGGACATTGGTGGCGGTACGACGGATATTGCAGTTGTTAATGACGGCGGAGTCGAAGGTACAAAAATGTTTGGCATTGGTGGACGAAGTTTCACTAGAACTATTGCGGCCGACCTGGATTTGAGCTTCAAAGATGCAGAAAAACTGAAGTTGAATATTGACAATGAGAATTTGAAGCCCTAGTGTAAAGAAAAAGTTGACGCGGCGATCGACAAGACTTTTGGAAGTTTGGCTATCAGGTGTTGAATTGGCGCTGAGCGATTTTGATAATGTCGATTATTTGCCGAATAGGATTTTACTGTGTGGCGGCGGATCGAGCTTGCAAAATTACTGAAGCTCTGAAAAACTCGACGCTGGCCAGAAGACCTGCCTTTTTACTAAAGAAACCAGTAGTTCAATATATCAATCCAAGCGATATTACGGGAATAGTTGATCGAAACCGGAGATATTAGTGATCACACATTTGTAACTGCAATGGGCTTGTTGCGAGTTGGATATGATACAATTATCGGTAGTCAAGACGGTAATAGTTTAGTTGAAAAAGTAAATAGGTTGTTAAAGATTTAAAAATGAATAAAGACGTTATTTATATCGATGTAGAAGACGACATTACGACGATAATTAGTAAGATTAAGGCGTCGAAAGAGAGGATTATTGCGTTAGTGCCGCCTCGAAGGATTGGCGTTTTACAGAGTGCGGTCAATATTCGATTACTAGCTCAGGGCGGCAAACTTCGGCGGATAAAGAGAATTGTATTAATCACGAATGATTCGGTTTTGGCTGGATTGGCGGCAACGGCGAAAATTCCGATTGCAAAAACGCTTCAGAGCAAGCCAGAAATTGCGGAGATTCCGGTTCTGAAAGTTGATGACGACAATGATGTGATTGATGGCGGCAAACTGGCGGTTGGAGATATGGCAGATTCTGAGAAAGATCAAAAGAAATCTGATGAAGATTCTGCTGTAGATAATGCTATAGCTGACGCAAACAAGAAGGAATCTAAGGGGCTGGACTCTCTGAAAAAGATGGTTAAAAAACCAAAAGTCCCTGATTTTAATACATTCCGTAAGAAGTTCTTACTGATAGGCGGTAGTGTATTACTTTTCGTTGTATTTTTGGTTTGGGCAATTTGGTTTGCGCCACACGCTACGGTTATTATTTCAGCAAAGACGACCAGTGTGACAGTCAGTGATACAGTCAACTTGAATGAAACAGCTTCTACAAATGCGAAATCTAATGTCATTAAGTCTGTGAAAAGGAGTTAGCTAAAGAAGTTAGTGTTGAATTTTTCTGCTACGGGCAAGAAGAATGTCGGAGAAAAAGCGACCGGAGTAGTTGTCTTCAGCAACTCGTCGTCAAGTAGTGTGACTATTTCAGCTGGTACAATTTTGAAAAATAGCGGACTATCTTATACTTTGAATTCTTCTGTGACTGTTCCAGGGCTACATTGGGTTGGAGTTGTCCAGGATATAAATGTCCGGGATCTGCTTCTGGGTCTATTACCGCCAGTGAGGGCGGGGCTCAGTATAATGCGGCAACTGGTAGTATGAGTATTTCGGTTGATGACATTTCTGCGTCGCTACGGTCCGCTACTAGTGGCGGCACCGATAAAACTGCAACGGTTGTGACGGCTAGTGATATAGAATCGGCAAAAAGCAAGCTGAGCGAAAAAGAAGATTGATGGATTAAAAGAGCAGTTGTTGTCATCGTTCGGCGATTCGGCAACGGTTATAACGGAAAGCTACGTTGAAAATCGATCAGATCCTAACTCAAGTGTAGCGATAGACGGCGAGGCGACTGGAGCTGTAACTCTGAAATCTACAATTACCGCCAGCGCGTTGGCTATTGATAAGAATGAGCTAAAAACTTTGTGGAAGCAAAACTTAAAGAGGAGATTTCTGGTAAGAAGTCGCAGAGAATTTACGACAATGGAGTAAGCAAGATTGCGTTCTCACAATTTTCTAAGGCGCATAATACGCAGACTGTGCGCTTAACTACGAATGGCAAGGTTGGTCCAGATATTAAAGAAGCGAACGTAAAGGATCAAGCCAAAGGCAAGAGTTACGGAGAGGTTCAGTCTGCTATTGAATCTATCGAAGGTGTTGAAGATGTCGATGTTAAATTCTCGCCGTTCTGGGTTAAATCTGTTCCAAAAAGATATCAATAAGATTAATGTCGAATTTAAGATAAAAGATGTCAAGTAAAAATTTTTTAGCGCTGGATGTTGGATCGCGGCGAATTGGCTTGGCTATGGCGGATTCGCAAGTGAAAATTGCCGTACCGTTTGGTTGGTTAGAGAATAATGAAAATATTGTCCAGGAAATAACAGAGCTAGTATTGAGGCACGATATTGATACGATCGTAGTGGGCTATCCGCGAAATCAATCTGGTGAACCAACGAAGCAAACGGAATTTGTGGAAGAATTTGTTAAGCAATTTGAAGACATTGAGCTTGATACTGAGATTGTTTTTCAAGATGAATCTTTAACAAGTGTGCAGGCTGAACAGAGATTGGGTAATAAAAATTAAAAGATAAGGGCGAGATTGATGCGGAGGCTGCTAGCATAATTTTTGCAGGATTTTTGGAGGAGAATTATGAAAATTCGTAAACGACGTATTTGGCTATTAGTGTTGTCAATAGTTGTGGCTATCGCTGGAATCGGCGCCCTTGGGGCAACGGTGTGGTATAAGCAGATGCTTTCTCCTGCCGACGTAAATAGTCAGCAGACCTTCAGAATTAATATTAAAGAAGGCATGGGGTCTAGTGATATAGCCAAAACTTTAGAGGACAATAAAATTATCAAAAACTCTTTAGCGTTTTCTATTTACACAAGGCTCCATAATTCAGCGAGCAAGTTTAAGGCTGGCGTTTATTCTGTAAAAGCTTCGCAATCTGTCGATGAAATAATTAATCATTTGACTAGCGGTAAAACTGATGAGATTGCTATAACATTTTATCCTGGATCGACTTTGAATAAAAAAATGAAGAATTCTGACGGCAGAGAAGTTGAGTCCGTGTTGCTTAAGGCGGGATTCTCGGATGATCAGATAAAAAAGGCATTTGCCGCTAAGTATGACAGTCCAGTTTTTGCGGGTAGGCCGGAAAATGCTGGGCTTGAGGGGTATATTTACGGTGAAACATTCTATATTTCCCCGGATGAAACCGCAGAACAGGTTTTGCAGCGGTCAATTGATCATTTGGAGAAAATTGTTAAGAAATATAATCTGGAGGAGAAATTTAAAGCTCGTGGTCTGACCTTATATCAAGGGATAACACTAGCGTCGATTATTCAGCGCGAGTCGATTGGCTGTGGGTCTGGCGTGGAAACTTGCGAGGATCAGCGTAAGATTGCTAGCGTATTTTACAATCGCCTGAAAGCCAATATGCCGTTGGGCTCTGATGTAACATATCAATATATTGCTGACAAAACAGGGGTAGAACGCTCACCGAACCTTAAGTCGCCATATAATACACGCATTCAAAAAGGCTTAACTCCTGGACCAATCGCTTCACCTAGTTTGAGCGCGTTGAACGCCGCTGCCGACCCGATAAACTCTGATTATCTATATTTCCTGAGCGGCGACGATGATATTACGTATTTTGCAAAAACCAACGAAGAGCACGAGGCTAATGTCAAGGCTCACTGTCAAAAGAAGTGCCAGATTTCTTGACAAAAACGCATTTTATAAAATTTATTGACTTTATTGTCAATGTTGTGTAAAATAGATGTTAGATCATTTGTCTAATTTATCAACAGAGGTGAATTACGATAAATGACCTGCCAAAATTGTCGCTACGGATATAGCAAAACTAATGTAGAATAATAATAATCAATTAGGTCGACAACATATCCTGTTCTATTGCGAGAAGAAAGACAATTTGGTAGAGGTGCTAGTGGTAACATTGGCGCAAGGAGAACGATTATTCGTAACCATTTTACATCTCTTCGGAGTAAAAAACGTAAACTGCAATCATTTGCAATCTACGGTGGAATATTTTTATTGACTATATCATTTTTGATCTACGGTAATAGCGGTAGTAATGTATCCGCTGAAAGATCAAAAACTTTGGCATCATCTGAAACTACTGGTGTCTCATCGGTATCTAAGTCTGCTAAGTCTAAAACAGCTTCAGTAGATGAATTAACGGCAGCTAATGCTGTAACTAACTTGGCGGAAACGGCAGAATTGCCTTCGGCTGGTGACTTGCGCGAATCTGAAACTTCACTAACAATTAAGAAGAGTCTTTCTCAGAATGATGCAGAAGTTATAACAAAACCTGATATCGTTAAGCCGGACACTTCGGCGGCTCGTGGTATTTCGTCTTACGTGACCAAAGAGGGTGATACAATGGAGTCTATTGCTAAGAAGTTTAAGATTTCATCTCAGACGCTTCGTTGGGCTAATAATACAACTTCGGACGCTGTAGAGCCGAATAAGACTCTAGTCGTGCCTCTTGTTGACGGTGTTGTTTATACTGTTAAAGACGGCGATACTGCCCAATCTCTGGCAGAAAAGTATAAGACGAGCGCTGAGCGTGTTGTCCTATACAATGACATCGATGACGGCGCTAAGTTGTCTACTGGCTCTAGGATTGTGTTGCCTGGAGGTGAGCTTCCAGAAAATGAGCGACCTGGTTATGTCGCTCCACGAAGTTCGTCTTATGGTAACCGATATTCTTCTTCAGCATCGTCTACTACTACGAGCGCAAGTCGAAGTTGGTTGACTGCTTCTGTCGGTAACCGCTATGCGGCAGGTAACTGTACGTGGTATGCATACGAGCGTCGTTTACAGCTTGGTCGTCCGATTGGTAGTTTCTGGGGTAATGCTAATACTTGGGCTACAAGTGCTCGTGCCGCTGGATTCGTAGTTAATAATACGCCAGCGCCTGGTGCCATATTCCAGACGACTGCCGGATATTATGGTCACGTTGGTATTGTTGAGCGAGTTGAAAACGGTGTGGTTTACGTTAGCGACATGAACTACGCAGGTTATGGAATTATTACTCACCGTACACTCAACGGTGCAGGCGGTTATCTATATATCCACTAGAACTAGTTAATATTAGCACCTCCGCTATCTCTCGGGGGTGCTTTTTGGTATACTAAAGATATGTTTGTAGATATTGCAAAAGTTTTAGTGCGCGCCGGTAGAGGCGGTAATGGTGTAGTCAGTTTTCGTCATGAGAAATATGTCGATAGGGGCGGTCCCGATGGCGGTGATGGCGGTCGCGGTGGTGATATTGTTTTTGGCGACAAAAAGATCTTAACACGCTTTTTGAATTTTAGATATAAGCCGGAGCTTAAAGCTGAAAAGGGTGGTGATGGCGGAAAACGTAATAAACGAGGAAAAAGTGGTGCGCCGCTAATCGTTAAAGTGCCGATGGGTACCCTAGTGAAGCGCGATGGTATGATAATTGCGGATTTGACTGAAGACCAACAGCAGGCAGTGGTGGCTCGTGGTGGAGACGGTGGATTTGGAAATGCACATTTTACGTCTAGTACGCGCCAAAACGCCTAAAAATTGCTGAACTTGGTGAGGCTGGCGAGGAATTTGAGGCAGAGCTGGAATTAAAATTATTGGCCGACGTTGGTTTGGTTGGCTTTCCGAACGCTGGTAAGTCGACGTTCCTGAGTGTGGTTTCTAATGCGCGTCCGGAGATTGCTAATTACGAGTTTACGACTTTGACGCCGAATTTGGGAGTAGCTGACGTCGATGACGGGTCGATTTTGATCGCTGATATTCCGGGGTTGATTGAAGGTGCGTCAGAAGGTAAAGGCTTGGGCGATCAGTTTTTGCGTCATGTCGAGCGAACGGCCGTACTGCTTCATATGATTGATGTGTATAGTGATGATCCAGCAGAGAAATATCAGGCAATTCGTCGCGAGCTGGAAAAATATTCTGAATCATTGGCAGAGCGTCCAGAGATAATAGCACTGACCAAATGTGAAGGCTTGGACGATGAAATTATTGCTATGCAGTCGACTGCCCTTCAAAAAGTAGCTAATGGCGCGCCGGTCGTGGCGATTTCTTCCCAGACACACGACGGAGTGACTGAGCTTTTACGAATGTTGCGTGATGAAGTTGCTAAATATCGAGAGCGTGAAGCTGAGATTGTTGATGAAAAAGAGGAAGGTTTGCCGACAATTTCGCTGGACGATCAGGTTGTTTCTGACGCTTGGTCTGTAAGGCGAGTTTCTGATGCTGAATCTAATGAGACTGACGATGAAGATGAGAAGATTGAGTTTATTGTTACGGGCGCTAAGATTGAAAAATTTGCTCGTCGTACCAATTTTGATCAGTTTGAATCTGTTAATCGCTTACGAGATATTATGCGAAAAATGGGAATTACTCACGAATTATTACGTCAAGGGGCGATTGGCGAAAGCTTGATTCAGATTGGCGAATCTATGCCATTTACGTTGGTTGAGCAATAGATTTTTTTAATCGCGTAAATTAGCGTGAGCTTGATGGTATAATATAAATATGGCGCAAACATTTTTCTTCTACGACCTTGAAACTAGCGGTCTTAATCCCAGGCAAGATCGGATTATGCAATTTGCCGGTCAGCGAACGGATATGGATTTGCAGCCGATTGGTGAACCATATAATATTCTCGTGACACTAAATGACGATACGCTGCCGAGTCCTGATGCGTTGATGGTGACGGGCATAACGCCGCAAAAACTGTCGAAGAAGGCTATACTGAGGCTCAATTTGCGCGTATGTTAAGCGAGGAAATATTTACACCTGATACGATTGCCGTTGGTTTTAATAATATCCGTTTTGACGACGAGTTTATTCGTCATTTGTTTTGGCGAAATTTTTACGATCCATATGAGTGGACTTGGAAAGACGGTCGATCCAGATGGGATTTATTGATGTGGTGCGCTTAACCAGGGCGCTTCGACCTGAGGGGAATTGAGTGGCCAATTGACGATAAAGGCGAGCCGAGTAACCGCCTGAGCTCATCACAAAAGCTAACGGTATAGAGCATGAAAACGCCCATGACGCGCTGGCGGATGTTACCGCGTTGATTGCTGTGACTAAATTGATTAAGCAGCACCAGCCGCAAATGTACGACTATTTGCTGAAAATGCGCGATAAGAAATTAGTCCAGAAACTGGTGAATATCGATGATAAAAAACCTTTTGTTTATGCGAGTGGTCGTTATGATAAAGAATTCGCCAAAACAACCGTGGCTTTTTCCGCTAACCACGAGCCGAAATGGTGGCGTGATTGTTTACGATTTGCGTTATGATCCGACGCCGTTTGTTGATCTGAGCGTTGAGGAATTGTCGGCGAAAATATTTGCAACATGGGAAGAAAGGCAGCTGAGGATTTCGTTAAATTGCCAGTTAAGGAATTACAATATAATCGCTGCCCGGCAGTTTCGCCACTTGGCGTGTTGACTCAGGGCGATGGTTGGCAGAAGATTTCTCTGGATGCGGAAACCGTACAGAAACACCAAGATATTTTACTTTCTCATCCGGATTTTGCTGAAAGGCTGCGTAGTATATTTGAGAATAAGCCAGAGTTTAAGAAAATGACCGATCCAGAAGCGCAATTATACGACGGTTTTTGGATAATAGTGATCGAGTTCGCGTTGAAGCTGTACGTAATGCTGGCGAGCGCGAGTTGGCTGATTTTCATCCGGATTTTCAGGATGAGCGATTGTCGCCTCTATTGTTGCATTATAAAGCGCGAAGTTTCCCTAATTTGCTTAGTGAAGATGAGTTGCGACAATGGGAAGAATGGCGAACTGGGCATTTACAGGCGCAAATGCCGCAATTTATGAAATCTCTGCAGCGATTGGCGCCTAGCGCGACTGACGAACAGCAGTTTATTTTGCAAGAATTGCAGTTATGGCTGGAATCGGTTTTACCTCCTGTTGATAGTTGAAGTCTGATTTTATCATAGTTGTTTGCATAAATGAGGATATCTGTTTGATAGGTTGAGCGATAGATAAGTTTTAAGGATGATTAAAAATTAACTCATAGACGGAGCGAGCTTTTGAGATTCAATCTCATCATAAGGCTCGCTCTTTTTCATACTGGAAAGTAGATAAATTGATAATAAAATAAGTTCGCTTTTTGGTTCGGTGTAAAATAACGGATTTTTTCTGTTGATTCGTCGTTGCGCGATTTCGCTGGCAATGTCAATGAACTTCCAAAACAGGACAGAAAGTGATTCTCTGAGGATGATTGTCAACGGTACGATAATTGCCCAGAAAATAACCATTAAAATTGCGGGCAGGCTGATGTTCGTGAATGGGATTTTTCCTAGGAAAAAGAAGAAAAAAAGTTGGTCAATTACAAAAAGGCGCGAGTAGTATCGCTCCGATGATCATAATTAAGTAAATGCCCAGCTTTCTCATAGATCTAACTGTAGCAAATAAGATATTGACTTGCAATCATAAGCGTAATGTGTTTTAACTCTGATTTATGCCGACGGTTGGGCTGGAAAAAATTGTCAAAAACCCTGTATAATATAGCGGTTATGACAGAGGTAATTCGTGTTAAAGGTGCTCGTGAGCACAATCTGAAAAAAATGTAGATATTGAGATTCCGCGAGATCAGCTGGTGGTGATTACTGGGCTTAGTGGATCTGGAAAATCTAGTTTGGCATTTGACACGATTTATGCCGAGGGTCAGCGCCGCTATATGGAGAGCTTGAATTCGTATGCGCGTCAATTTTTTTGGGCACAATGGATAAGCCTGATGTTGATTCGATTGAAGGGCTTAGTCCAGCGATTTCGATTGACCAGAAGTCGACCAGCCGCAATCCGCGTTCGACTGTGGCTACGGTGACAGAAATTCTATGATTATCTTAGGCTTCTATTTGCGCGAATTGGGTGCCGCATTGTCCGATTTGTGGCAATGAAGTTACGCGTCGCACGACCGAGGTGATTATTGACGAGATTCTGCGACAACTTGTTGATAAGCGAATTTTTGCTATTGGCGCCAATTGTTAAAAAAATAAAAAGGTGAGTTTGCGCACATTCCGGAGCAATATCAGCGACTTGGTTATGCCAGGGTTCGCGTGGACGGCGTGGTGTACGCGCTGGATGAATTTCCAGAGCTGCAAAAAAGCTACAAGCATAACATCGAGTTGGTTGTTGATAGGTTGGCGTTGGCGGCGGAAATGCGATCTCGACTAAGTCAGAGCGTTGAGCAGGCGCTGGATTTGGGTCAGGGAGTTATCGAGGTTTTGGACGCGGATAGCGACGAAGTGAAGACATTTTCGCAGAGATATGCTTGTGTTGATCACCCTGATGTCGATATTCCAGAGCTGGAGCCGCGACTGTTTAGTTTTAACGCGCCGCAAGGAGCTTGTCCTGTGTGTACGGGTTTGGGGTCGAGGCTGGAGGTTGATCCAGAATTGGTCTTTAATAACAATTTGACAATTTCCGAAGGCGCGATTCGACCTTATAATCGAGATGAATTCTGACGCTTGGAACATGAAGCGATTGGCATCTGTTGCCGAAGCCCACGGATTTAGTTTGAAAGTTCCCGTAGGCAAGCTTTCTGATGATGCTAAACATAAAATATTATACGGAACTGGCGACCAAAAATATCGCGTTGATTTGGGTGGCGGTCGACATTATGATACGACTTACGAGGGCGTTATTCCTAATCTGGAGCGACGCTGGAAAGAAACTGATAGCGATTTTATGCGACGAGATATTGAGCGATTTATGCGCGAGAGGGATTGTTATGCTTGTAGAAGGTGCGCGCCTGAAACCTGTGGTTTTGGCGGTGACGGTTCATGAGTTGAATATCGTTGACGTGTGCGATTTGAGTGTCGATGATGCGCTGGATTTGTTTGATAATAAGCTTCAATTGACTGAGCAAGAAATGACGATTGCTCGCTTGATTATGAAGGAAATCAAATCTCGTTTGGCATTTATGAGTAATGTTGGGCTGAACTATTTGGAGCTAAGTCGAGCGGCTAACACATTGAGCGGTGGCGAGGCGCAGCGAATTCGCTTGGCGACGCAAATTGGCGCTGGACTTCAGGGCGTGCTTTATGTGTTGGATGAGCCGTCAATTGGACTTCATCAACGTGACAACGACAAGTTGATTGATATGCTGAAGCGCCTTCGTGATTTGGGCAATTCTGTGCTGGTGGTTGAGCATGACGAGGACACGATTCGTCAGAGTGATTTTCTGGTGGATATGGGACCGGGAGCTGGTGTGAATGGCGGTCAGGTAGTGGCGATGGGGACGCCTGAAATTGTTGCGAAAAATGAGAATAGTATAACGGGTCGCTATTTATCTGGGGCGGAAAAAATTGCCGTTCCGAAAAAGCGTCGCAAAAGTCGTGAAAGATAGAAAGTTGATTGTTCGTGGCGCTCGCGAAAATAATCTTAAGAACATTGATGTGGAATTTCCTTTGGGGTTGATGACCGTAGTGTCTGGTGTTTCTGGCAGTGGAAAGTCGACGCTTGTGAATGACATTGTGGCGCGGGAACTAGCGGCGGAACTTAATCGCGCAACGACGGCGCCAGGGTTGCACGACGCTATAGAAGGTGTGAATTTGCTTGATAAGACGATTGTCATAGATCAGTCGCCAATTGGTCGAACGCCGCGCTCTAATCCAGCAACATACACTGGGATTTTTACGCCGATTCGCGAGCTTTTTGCTAGCACGCCCGAGGCTAACGTTCGAGGCTATAAATCTGGGCGCTTTAGCTTTAATGTCAAAGGCGGTCGCTGCGAAAATTGTCAGGGCGATGGTGTGATAAAAATTGAAATGCACTTTTTGCCGGACGTTTACGTTCAATGTGACGAATGTCACGGCAAGCGTTACAATCGCGAGGCGTTGGAAATTAAGTATAAAGACAAGACGATTGCTGATGTTCTGGATATGACAATTGATCAAGCGGCGGAATTTTTTGACAGTGTGCCGAATATTGCGCGAAAACTTCAGACGTTGGTTGAGGTTGGGCTTGGCTATATTAAACTTGGTCAGCCAGCAACTACTTTTTCAGGCGGTGAGGCGCAGCGAATTAAATTGGCAACGGAGCTCTCCAAGCGTTCCACTGGAAAAACTATGTACATTCTGGACGAGCCGACCACTGGGCTTCATTCTGCTGACGTAAAGCGACTGTTGGGGATTTTACAGCAATTGGTTGAAGGCGGCAATAGTATGATTATCATTGAGCACAATTTGGATGTCATAAAGTCGGCTGACTGGATAATTGATATGGGTCCAGAGGGCGGAATTGGTGGCGGTACGGTTGTGGCTTGCGGTACGCCCTGAAGATATTGCCAAGGTGTCAAATTCGTTCACTGGCAAATATCTGAAAAAGATGCTTTAAGACTACTTTTTACGCTTGGTTTTTCGAGAGGAGAACCGACAATTGTTTTTCTTAACAAAAGCGCGAGTATTTGGTTGTTTCAAAGCGTGAATAACCATTGGTGAGACAGACAGGAAAATAATGAGGATTGCTGCAACTTCAATATTTACGCCTGCTTTGGTCAAAAACTCGCCAGCATAGAAACCTAGATAAAACGAATGCTGACGACCAAAGAAATCCACCGATAAGATTGAAAGTTAAGAACGTTTTTATAGTGCATTTTACTGGCGCCGGCAACGATTGGGGCGAAGGTTCTTACAATTGGTACAAACCGAGCCAGGACGATTGTCGCCGAGCCGTGCTTGTCATAAAACTTTTCTGTTTGCTCTAAATATTTTTTCTTGAAGAATCGGGAATTTTCTTTTTCAAACAACTTGCGCCCAACTTTGTGGCCAAAACTATAACCAACACTGTCACCCAGCACTGCCGCCGCAAAAACCAAAAGTGCAAAAATGTGGATGTCAATGTGTAGAATGTTTTGCTGAACCATGTATCCAGCAGTGAAGAGTAGACTGTCGCCAGGTAAGACGAAGCCTATCAGTAGACCAGACTCTGCAAAAACTACTAATAAAATTGCCAACACGCCGAAGCTAGTTATCAAGTGAACAAAAGATTCCATATCTTAATTATAGCATGATTGGCGTATGCAGATTGGGCTATTCTTCAATAAATCCGCCAGATTGCCGCGCCCATAATTTTGCGTAAACACCGCGTTTTTTTATTGATGAGCTCATCATGTGATCCGTCCTCGACAATTTTTCCCATTTTTCAAAACAATTATACGATCCAGCTTGGCAATCGTAGATAGGCGATGGGCAATGACAATTGAGGTTCGATCCTTCATCAACGTTTCCAGAGATTTTTGGATCAACGCTTCTGACTCAGAATCTAGCGCTGAAGTCGCCTCGTCGAGGACTAGAATTGGCGCATCTTTCAGGATTGCTCTAGCAATTGCAACTCGTTGTCGCTGTCCGCCAGATAATTTAATTCCGCGCTCGCCAACCATTGTGCCAAAACCGTCTTTAAGTCCAACGATAAAATCGTAAGCGCCAGCTTTTTTGGCGGCTTCCTCAATTTCTGCGTCGGTTGCATCAGGTCGACCGTAAGCGATGTTTTCGCGCACGGAGCGGTGGAATAGTAATGGCTCTTGCGGTACGTAAGCGATTTTTGCGCGCAGGCTTGCTTTGGGTGACTTCGGAAATATCTTGTCCATCGATGGTAATTTTTCCCGAGTCAATATCAGCAAAGCGTAATAGCAACTTGGTGAGCGTCGTTTTTCCAGAACCGCTCGCTCCGACTAAACCTATTTTTTCGCCCGGTTTAATATCCAGAGAAAAGTCGTGAAATAGAGTGTCGCCTTGACCTTCGTCGCGTGAAAGTTATTTTATCCATAGAAATCTCGCCGTTTGTAACTTTTAGCTTTGAATCGCTTTTTATCGATCAATGTTGTTGGCGTTTGTAAGATTTCTACCATATCATTTGCGTTACCGATAATTCGGTTGTAATTGCGCATAATTCCGTTCATGTTCCACAACTCACGAGTGACGCTACTGGTATATGTAATAATAAGATAAACCGCCGCTACTGATATTAAATTATTTTGAGCTGCATATACTGCGAAAGCGGCTGCGCTAACTTTGATAGTCATACTAATAGAGGAATATACAGTGCTAATCTTCAGGAATCCGTGCATTACGTCGAGACTTGAGTTTCGCCAAGAACTGACAGTTTTTGCGAAAAATTTCTGTTCCGTAGCTTCGGCACCAGACGACTTGACCGCTAGAATGTTTGAGATTACATCCGCCAATTGCCCGTTCAATTTATTGCTGGATTTGGCTTCTTTTTTTGTCAATTTCGCCATTGGCTTGGATCCGTAATAAAACAACGAGGCTAAAAACGATTGAGAAGATGAGTAAGAATAACGCGTATTGCCAAAGGAGAGTTGACAGGACAATTATTGAACCTACTAGTGAAATAACTAGCGGCAAGATTGACCAAATTATCGTGTCCCAAAAACGTTCTACCGCGCCAACTAATTTATTTGTTTGACTAACGAGCGACCCACCGAATTTATTTGAGTGAAAGAATAATGTTTGGTTGGTCAGTTTGCTAAAGCATCGAGCGTATAAATCTCGCTGCATGGCGGTTTCAAATGTCCATACTATATATGTAATTAATCTATTACCAATAACAGACGTCCATAATTCACTGACGCCATATAAAGCAATTAGCGTCCATAGACTTTTTGTGTCGTGCAGCTGATTGTGCTGAATAATACTAAGAAGCTGAGCAATTATAAGGGGTCCTGCAAAAAGATTCATTGCTATTGTGAGCATTGCAAAAAAATATTGCCAAGTTTCTACGGTGTTTGTACGGCTCTGATGCTTTCCAAAAATAGACGAAATATTTTCTTTTCTGTTTGGTTTTGTTTTTCAAATCAATTCCTTTCGATAATAAATTAATATTTATAAACTGCGCAGAAAACTGAGTGTTCTTAATTATTCAAAATGTATATTAGAGGAACTCGCCATCGGGAGTTCATAGACTTTGATTATTATATGGAATATATAGATATAAGTCAATTTGTGGAATAAAGTCCTTGTTTATTTATTGTAAATACTTTACAATAGGCATATGACGCAAAATTGTTAGGGCGATCAACAAAATACACGAATGATGTGATGGCAATTTTAAAGAGCAAACATCACGCGACGAATGCGGAAATTGCTCAGGAGTTGCGGAACACTCATCCTGAAGTTAGCGACACGACGGTGCATCGAATAACTCAGCGCCTGTGTGGCGACGGGACGATTGGTTTGGCGCCATCGACCAAAAAGGGTTGCTTTGCGATATGATATTCGTAGGGACGATCACGATCATTTTGTGTGTAGCGATTGTGATGGTCTGATGGATATTAAAATTGCCGATGAGATGAGAAAGCAAATTGCGCATGAAATTAGCGATTGTTATATTGACGGCCCGTTGGTTGTGACGGGAGTTTGTAAAAATGCCAGAAAAGGAGGAAATAATGGCTTTATATGAAATTACAACAAAGCAAGAATTCGAAGATAAGGTGCTAAAAAGCGACGGTCCCTGTACTAGTTGATTTTTTGGGCGCCGTGGTGTCCGCCATGTCGAGCAATGGCTCCACTCTTGCACCAAATTGCTGAAGAAACAGAGTTTGATATTGTTAAGGTTGACACTGAAGCGAGTCAGGAAAATGCGCAATTGGCTATGGAATACCGCGTGCAGGGAATTCCAAACATGAAGATTTTTGTTGGCGGCGAGGAAGTTGTCGAAATGATCGGCATGAAGCCAAAGCAGACATTGATTGACGCTCTGGAAAAAGCTGCAAAATAGAAAATAGAAGGGGGATTTATGAAGGGTTTTAGTGGAAATATCGAAAAACTTACGTTAGAAAATGATAATTTTCGTCAAGTTCTATATACTGCCAGGCATTGTCAATTGGTGTTGATGAGCTTACCTGTTGGCGGGGAAATCGGTTCGGAGGTTCACGAGGAGAATGATCAATTTTTCAGATTTGAGTCTGGCGAAGGTAAGGTTTTTGATTGATGGCAATGAATATATTGTTTCCGACGGTAGTGCTATTATTGTGCCGGCGGGAGCTGAGCATAATGTGATAAATACCGGCGAGGAGTCGCTTAAGCTTTATACTATTTATAGTCCAGCGCATCACAAAGATGGCATTGTTCGAGCAACTCGCGAAGAAGCGGAGGCCAATGAAGAAGATTTTGACGGCGTAACCACAGAATAAACTGTCGCCAAAGGAGAAAGTTCCTGTTAATTATGTCTCACAAAGGATCAATCGCCGGCGAGATGTTTAGTTCATTCGGACGGGCGATTTTTCGTGGAATTGCGTGTGTCGTATCGCTAATTTTTAGGATTGCACCGAAGAAGGATCGCGTACGGGTGATTGTTTATCGTGATGATGGTGATATTTTGCTGGTCAAAAATCGTTTTAGCCGCCAAAAGTGGGCTCTACCGGGAGGCGGAGTGAAGCATAATGAGAGTTATGAACAGGCTGCCGTTAGAGAAACCTTGGAAGAAATTGGATTAAAGATACATAATCTGCGATATCTCGGAAAAGCTAATTCTTATGAATCGTATGCCAAATTTTCAGTTCGAGTTTTTGTGGCGCACGCGTCTGATTACGACATAAAATACAACTTTGAAATAATGGAAGCCCGGTGGCTTAATAGGGATTATATTCCTAAAGAATACACTTTACTAACTAACGCTTTATGACATAATTGTAATATGAAGAATATATTTGATATTATTGAGAAAAGTAACAATTAATTTACTTTATCAGTGTTGATAATATAGTAAAATTGATTAACATAAGAAGGTGTTTTATGAAGTATGAAGATATTAGATTAAATGTTTCAAATGATACTATTAGTGATTATAAAGTATTCAAAGGAATAAAAATTATATTCTGAAATGTTTAAAGCAGAAGATGGAGAAAAACTCATTAATAAAAGAGTGTTTGTAACTCCAAAAAAAGAAATTATGTATATTATGAAAGGGCAGATATAAATTGGAATTATTGGTCAGATAAAACAAAATATGACTCGAGTTTTTGATTTAAGTGATAAAAAAATCATAATATAATATTTGAAGTAACATCTGAATTGGATGATTTCTCAAAAATACTTAGATGAAGAAGTAATCAAAAATTATAATGAAAGAAAAAGAGAAGAGATAGTAGAAGTACTAGATATTTGAGACTGTGTAAAATTCTGTGTATAGAAACCTCCTGATTATGGTTAAGAAAAAAACTAATCAGGAGGAATTTTTATATCATAAGAAAGCGATCAGAAATAAAAATCTCTAAGATGTTAATTGAAGAATATGAATATGCATTGGTTTTTAAATAAAATGTTAAAAGAATTTAGAAATAATTGAGAATAAACATATGCCCATATACGAGGCTTGTGGATTTGCCACCACGTCTGGACTTTGCTAGAAAATGGCATCCGCGTTTGTTGGCTCAAATGCCGAATGTGCGATTGACTATATTGGTCGGGTCTTATGCTCAGAAATACTATTTGAACCATCGCGTTGAACGTAACTTAACGGCAACAGTATCTAATTTTGACGCATATTTACCAGATTATTTTCCGTTGGTTCATCCATCGCCACTTAACATTGGTTGGCGTAAGCGTAATCCGTGGTTTGAAATAGATGTTGTGCCGGTTTTGCAGTCTATAGTTAGGGAATCGTTGTTGTAATAACAATAATTATCCTCCCAAAAAAATATTATGCTTTTGTATACTAATAAGCGTCAGTAGGCGACTCTGCTTTTATGTATAATATGAGTATGAACGATCTACAAATTTCCCAGCTTGAAATAGTAAAATCTAAAGTCCGCCAGTTACTTGGTGGCGACAATTCAGGTCACGCCGATGATCATGTCGAGCGAGTAGTGTTGTTGGCAGAGCGTTTCGCTAATGAATGTAGCGAATCAGTGAACCTGCAAGAAGTGCTGTTGACGGCTTGGCTACATGATGTCGATGATTATAAATTAGTCGGTAAAACGCAGGCGGAAAAATTGACAAACGCAGTAGATATTATGGCGCAGGCAGAGGTGGCTGATGATTTAAGTCAGGCTGTGCTAGAAAATATTGCGGCGATTGGTTATAGCAAACGGCTGAACGGCAAGCAGCCGCAGCGGCTGGCGGGGAAATTGGCGTCTGATGCTGATATGTGTGATGCTATTGGTGCGGTCGGCATTGAGCGGGCGTTGACTTATGCTTGTCATCACGGCAGTCGGATTTTTGACCCTAAAGTCTGGCCGAATATCAATTTGGCGGCGCACGAATATAACGCTGATGGCAATACGCATGATACCGACGGATTCATTAATCACTTCTTTGAGAAGCTGCTGAAATTGAAAAGGCTTGATGTTAACTGAGCCGGGGCGAATAGAAGCAGGAAATCGTCATCAAATTATGGTTGATTTTCTTCGCGCTTACTTCCGCGAGAAGAATGCGTCTGACTGGAGTGATTTTTTGGAGGAATATTTACGTAGCGTCGGTGTCTAGAATAGACTAAACTTAGTATATTGAATATTATAGTCTAGTATGAAAAAGATTTTTGAGAACACTTAATGCTCGTTTTTGTAAGTTAGCTAAAAAAATAGTGCTATCGAGAAGCGCACGCACCGATATTCTCGAAACTCGCTAAGACGAGGCGATAAAGCTGAAGGTGATAAATATCAAAGACTATTTGTAAAGAAATCATTACAATATTTACCGCATCATCTATTATTAGCGGTTTCCCATAGAATGCGATTGCGATGGGCTGAAAAAATATTAGACAAATTTGCCAGAAAATATATAATCAAGCCAAAATCAATACGCCAGTTTAAAGAGTCCGAAATAAAAGAATATCAAAAACTGACGAAAGGCACTCAGTTTTTGGCATGGTACCAGCCGCTGGCAGCATGGTGAGCACGGTATAACTGATGTCCTGAAAAGTTTTTTGTGGATGCTGCCGGACTTAAGCCAGCGCGTGATGTGTATGCAGTCTTTGGCGGGAGCAATCAACGTGTTGTGTATTCGGTTTCACTGTGTCGGAGCAGAATGATCGCGCGATCGTATGCTGATATGCATAGGCTTGGGTGGAAAGAGGAAAATCGTTACGGTGATGCGCTTACGTGGGTGTCGTATTATTATGGCATGTTTTATGCTCGTCTATTTATAACTAGCGGTTTTAAAATGATGCGTCGCTGGAAAGCGTGGCGAGCATTATCTCACGATAATAATGGTGATAATACTTGGGGTAAAAAAGTAAATAATCAAGCACGAAATGTATGGGACGTTTTTTGCTTAGGTAGTGACATATCTGGAAATTATCCGATATTAATTGGTGTGAAAAATATTGATTCACAGATAAAACTAGATAAGCCAATGTCTCAATACGAAGTTCGTGCTAGTAAACTGATAAATATTGCAAATATTTCACATGTGGAAGTACCGTATGACAAGCAAGATGAAGTGCGAAAGTTATTGCACAAACACGATGTTAAATTGCCAGTAACGAGTATAGAATTAGGCGAATATGTTAGCTCAAAAGAGCGTTTTATTGACCTGATTAGCGCTTTGTAGTTATATGAAATTATGACAAGGTATAAAATTGAACGGATTTGTGAGTCAACCGCGTCGGACGATAGTTATCGTGCTGGTTGATCGATTGTGACCACGCGGAATTAGCAAAGAACGAGCTGCATTGGACGAGTGGAATAAAAGAAATTGCCCCTGACCGATGAATTACGTAAATGGTTTAATCACGATCCAGAAAAATTCCCGGAATTTTTCTCGCCGTTATGTGAAGGAGTTGGATAATAATCCTGCGGCTGCCGAGGCGAAGAATAATTGGAACAAACAATCTGCAGTTACGCTGTTATATGGCGCCAAAGATACGGAACATAATCAGGCGATAGTTCTCAAAAAGTGGCTGGAAGATTAGTCAATCGCTAGGAGAATACGCATAATTGCCGTGTTTAGATTGTAATGTATTTAATGAATCAAGCTACTGCAAAGCCAAGCTGAAAACTTTGCCGCGAACGCCCGGCGTCTATTTTTCATAAGTCGGCGAGCGGCGAGGTAATTTATGTTGGCAAGGCGGCGGTTCTTAAAAATCGCGTACGTCAGTATTTTTCAAGATTCGCGCGGGCGAGATAATAAAACCATGGCGCTGGTGGCGGAGATTTTTGATACTGATTGGATTGAAACTGAGAGTGAGGTTGATGCGCTGTTCTTGGAAAGCGAGATGATCAAGCGGTATATGCCGCGATACAACGTTCTGTTGCGTGATGACAAATCTCAGATGTACGTTCGGATTGATATGAAAAGCGATTGGCCGACGGTCAGTTTTACGCGGAATCCTGCCGATGATGGTGCGGATTATTTTGGTCCATTTTACAATGGTTTTGCGTTAAAAAGGCATTGCGCTATTTGAGGCGAATTTTTTTCCGTATCTCACTCATCAAAGACGCCCCGGGCAATCAAAGTTGGATGAGGATTTAGGTTTAAGTCCGAAGATAAGTGATGGTTCGGACGCGTATAAAGCTAGTTTGCGTAAATTGATAAGTTATATTAAGGGAAATCGCAAGGCTATTGCTGTGGAGTTGGAGCGTGACATGAAGACGGCTGCAGGACTTCACGATTTTTGAGCGGGCGGCGAGTCTGAGGAATAAGTTGCGCGCCATGCAAGAACTTCAGCGACGCGTTATGTTTGGCGACAAAGAATTTTTGGATATTTCAAAAGACAAGGCTCTGGCTGATTTAGCAAAACTACTTGGCCTGAAAAATATTCCAGTGCGAATTGAGGGCTATGATATTTCGCATATGAGCGGACGTCAGGTTGTGGCGAGTATGGTGGTCTTTACGAATGGTGCGAGCGATCGTGCGGAATATCGCAAATTTAAGGTGAGCGAAAAACGACGACACTGGAAATATGTACGAGGTGATTTTTAGGGCGGCTTGGCGAGCGAAATATCAAAAGCTGGGGTCATCCAGATTTGTTGTTGATTGACGGCGGAAAAGGTCAACTTTCGGCGGCGATTAAAGCAAAGGGATGAGCGCGGAATAAAATTGCCGATTATTAGCATCGCTAAGCGCGAGGAAGAAATTATTATTCATAGAACTGGCTCACAAATTGACGTAACGCGTATTGAAGAGTTGCAAAAATCTATTCATCAGGATGTCGCTATTCACGAAGATAATGACGTGTATGTAGTGAATTTGCATCCTACTCAGCGCAACGCCGGCTCGCACTCAAAGAATTTACGAGGCTCTGCTGTCAATGGCAATTCCAACCGGGACAATTTTACAAAAAGTTCTATTGCGACGACAGATATTGTCAAGCTTTTTCCAGCGGATTCGTGACGAGTCGCACCGATTTGCTGTGAGCTATCATACTGCGCTGAAGCGTCAAAAATCAGACGAAAAACCAGCTGGAAGAAATTCGGGGATTGGGCTCAAAGACACGTGCTAAATTGTTAAGGAAGTTCGGTAGTGTGAAAAAAATTATCGAGGCGGATTATACGGAATTGCAGGCGGAAGTTGGTGTGAAAAAGCAGATTTGATTAAACGCTTTGTCTTAAGTTTTTGGGCGACCAATCGACAATAAAGCATAAATTATATATAATAAGACTAATGAAAAAGACAATTTGCGACGTTTTTGATTCGGCTGATTCTTAATTCGGTAGGTATTTGGGTTGCAGTGCGGCTGCTTTGGAAACGAAACTCGGGCGCAACTTCTGCGTGGACGTTTATGATGGCGGGGCTGATATTTTCGGTAGTGAATAGCGTATTGAAGCCAATCGTTACAATTTTAGCTCTGCCAGCAATTCTATTAACATTAGGGCTGTTTACCTTAATTGTGAACGGCTTTATGGTTTACATTTCATTAGCTTTGGCGCCAGGAATTTCTATGACTTTTGCGCATTCAATTATTGCCGGGATTATATTGAGTTTGGTAAACTATATTATAAGTAGCGCGCTGGTTTTTGCAGCAGGGAAGAAAAGGAGTAATATGTCAATTGATACAATTTTACCGTACGTGACGCTTGGATCTGCCGTACTGATGATTATCGCAATTTTGTTGCAGCAACGAGGCGCAAGTTTGGGCGCAGGATTTGGCTCGTCTGGGGAATTATTCACTACTCGTCGCGGATTTTGATAAAAACTTGTTTGATGTAACTATTGTTTTTGCGGTGATTTTTGTGCTATCGATTTTGGCAAGTATGATTTTGCCGGGATTGCAAAAATAGGAGAATCAGATTTGAGCTCGGATAATTCGTCATGGAATCGTTTTGCGCGGCTAAAAGTTTCCAGTAAAGATGTCAATAAGCGTCTGCGCAAGATTGAAAAGGGAAGCTTGCGCCATGCGCATAAATTCGTGACGTCCAGGTTAGATCGTTTGTCTAATGTGCGACGTCGGGTTTCTGTCTGGATTATTCTAGTATTGGTGATGATTGGCGCCAGTGCGGTGCAGTGGCATATTTCTCGCAATTCTTTCACGACAATGGCATACACTTCTGGCGGATCATATTCTGAGGGTGTGTTGGGTCCTTTAGAGAATCTAAATCTGATTTTTCGCAAAAACCAATGCTGAAAAATCCGCCGCGAAATTGCTATTTTCAAGTTTGTATCGATATGACTCAACAGGCAATATAAAGGCTGATATGGCGGATAGTGTCAGCGTGAACGACAAAGAAACTGAATATACGGTTAAGCTGAAGAAGGGCTTGAAGTGGTCGGATGGACAAGATTTAACGGCGGACGATGTAATTTTTACGTTGAAGCTATTGGCGAATCCAGAAGTTGGAGCTGAGATATCTGGCTGGAAATCTATAAAAATTCGAGAAAGTGTCTGATGATTCGGTGAAATTCATCTTGCCGTCGTCATATTCGCCGTTTGTCCACGCTTTGACATTTCCGATTATCCCTAAGCATATATTAAAAGACGTTAAACCGTCGAATTTACGTGAACATGATTTTAACAAGTCGCCTATCCAGCGGCCCATTCGCCTTTAGGTTGCTACAGAATGTAACGAGCGATGGTAGCAAAAAAAGTGCTATATTTGCAGTCGAATAGCAATTATTATGGCAGCACGCCCTAAGTTGGAGCGATTCCAGCTGTATGCGTATCCGACGCAGGATGATATTGCGAAAAGTTTGCGTACGCGAGAAATTACAGGAACTCCAGAATTGATTTATAACGATCAATCCGCCGAGATAAAAATCTATGTATGCCGCAGAAGCGCATTCTTTGAATAACGGAGTTTACGCGCTGTTTAATAACAACAGTCAGTTCTTGCGATCAAAAGCAGTTCGCCAAGCTTTGTCGCTCAGTGTCGACACATCCAAGCTGCGCCAATCTTTGTCATTGTCTACAGAGGAATTATCTGGCCCAACGCTTAACAAATTCTTAGGAAAGAGTCCAAATTCTTCTAGCTATGATGTTAAAAAGCGAAATCTTTTACTCGACGCTGAGGGCTGGAAGAGCGTAAATAATGTTCGCCAAAAGGGAAATGATAAATTAAAACTCAACGTAGTTGTTTTTGAAGAATAGTAATTACGAAAAGGTCGCCAGGTATTTGGCTCAAGTTTGGTATGACGAGCTGAACATAGAATCGGATATTAAAAGTTGTCGATCCGAACGACGCCACTCAAAAATATTCTTCAGACAGTTTTGCAGCCGCGCAATTTTGATGTGTTGGTTTATGAGCTCTCCTTGCGCGGCGACCCTGATGTTTTACGCCTATTGGCATTCTTCGCAGGCAACTAACAATGGTTTAAATTTCTCCAATTACAATAACGCGATAGCGGACGATGCTCTGGAGAGCGGCCGATCTAAAATCTCGGTGAAGCAACGTGCTGATCGTTACGCGAAGTTCACTGCCACTTGGCAAGCGGACGCCCCAGCGATTGCCTTGTATCAGCCGAAGTTTGACTATATTCATATTCGGAACGTTAAGGCTCTCGACGCAAGCACCGAAGTTGTCAATCCTGTCGATCGCTATGTCGATGTTCAATATTGGGCGACAGAGAAAAAGTCCGTTTACAAAACCCCGTAATCGGGTATAATGGTAGAGTGGCTATGCGGGCGTGGCGGAATTGGTAGACGCGCTAGCTTGAGGGGCTAGTGAGCATTGCGCTCGTGGAAGTTCAAGTCTTCTCGCTCGCACCAAAACATATTGCAAATTATTGGATGAATTGTTTGTGATATGTTCTATAAAATCTGATATAATAAAGCGGTGGCGCGTTGGCGGAGCAGTTACGCAGAGGTCTGCAAAACCTTTTTAGACGAGTTCGACTCTCGTACGTGCCTCCAATTTTTGATAAATAGTCCTGAGTATTGGGCTATTTTTATTTTGCGAAATTGTACAATTTACTTAGCGAATATAGTATAATATAAGCAGTCTGGCGCGTAGGTGTCTGGATTGTGTAAAAATAAGCGCGAGTGGCGGAATTGGTAGACGCGAGGGACTTAAAATCCCTTGACCAAAAGTCGTGCGGGTTCGATTCCCGCCTTGCGCACCAAAGTTGTAAAGAAAGTAATATTGAATAGGAAAGGGACAAGGTAAGAAATGAGTCCATTGGTAATTGTACTTATTGTTACAGTGGTAGTTTTATTAGTGCTCGTAGGAGTTGTAATCGGTGCATACAACGGTTTGGTTGTATTGCGTAACCGCGTAGAAGAAGCGTGGAGTGATATTACTGTTCAGCTAAAGCGCCGAACTGATTTAATTCCAAATTTGGTCAATTCAGTAAAAGGCTACGCTACACACGAAAAAGAAGTATTTGAGAAGGTAGCAGAAGCTCGTTCAGCAATCATGAATGCTGGCAGCGTGGCTGAAACCGCCAAGGCTGAAAAATGCTTTGGAGGGCGCGTTGAAGAGCTTGTTTGCCGTATCTGAGGCTTACCCAGAATTGAAAGCAAACCAGAACTTCTTGCAATTGCAACAAGAATTGGTTGACACTGAGGATAAGATCCAAGCAGCTCGCCGATTCTACAACGGTGGCGTTCGCGACCTGAATACGAAGATTCAGACTTTCCCAACAAAATATCATCGCAGGAATGTTTGGCTTCCAAGCTAAAGAATTCTTCGACGTTGAGGATCGCGCAAGCATCGAAAAATCCAGTTGAAGTAAAGTTCTAATTGAACCTGAAATGAAAATCGCTCGTCTATTTTTAGCGGGCGATTTTTGGTATAATTAACATATGTATAATGCAGTTTCTCAAAACAAACGCAACACAATATTAATTATGTCTGTGTTTGTGATAATTATTGGAATTATTGGTCTGTTTATTGGAGCGGCAACTGATAGCTATTCGTTGGCACTCATCATTTTCATATGCGCGATATTGTATGCTTGGCTGCAATATTTTATAGCTGGCAAGTTGGCTATGATGATGACTGGCGCTCAGGAAATTAGTAAAAATGACGCTCCTGAACTTTGGCGAGTGGTGGAAAATTTGTCTATCGCTTCTGGTATGCCGATGCCGAAAGTTTATATTATTGACGATCCAGCTCCGAACGCTTTTGCGACTGGTCGTGACCCGAATCATGCTATTGTTGGTGCGACTACTGGGCTTTTTGGATATTATGGACAAGCGTGAGCTGGAGGCGGTTATGGCGCATGAAATGAGCCACGTGCGAAATTACGACATTCGCGTGAGTATGATTGCTTTTGGTTTGGTTAGCGCAATTGGGTTATTTGCAGATTTGGCGCTTAGAATGATGTTTTATAGTGACGATCGTGACAGAGATGTTAATCCTATCGTCTACGCTCTCGGGCTGATCGTGGTTATATTGGCGCCGCTTTTGGCAACAATAACTCAATTGGCGGTTAGTAGACAGCGTGAATATCTGGCGGATGCTTCGGGTGTGCTATTGACACGAGATACTGAAGGGCTAGCAAGCGCGCTGGAAAAATTACGCCAATACGGCAGACCAATGCAAAAACAAAGTTCTTCTACTGCCAATTTGTTCATGAATAATCCTTTGAAACCTGGATTTTTCTCAAAACTATTTAGTACTCATCCACCGCTAGAAGACAGAATTGCAAGGTTGAGAAATAACGCAACAAAGATGTAATTATGGCAACAAAAAACCTCCAAAAACGAGTAGTCAAAAATCCTAAGAGGTCAAATACTGATCATAAAAAAGGTGTGTGGCCTGGTATTAAACGTGACTTTAGTAAATTAAATCAGCAGCGGCGTAATTTTTTGCAGCGACGACCTCATCGTAGTTTTCGGTTAACGAAGCGACGAGATTACCAACGAGATCTTAAAATTCCGGGATATTGGTCGTTGACTAGCGAAGCTTGCCGTCTAGTGTGGCGCAATAAGAAAACTTTTTTGGCGTTAATCATCGTTATGTCGATATTGACGTTTGCCTTAGCCAGCGTCATGTCGCAGGATACATATCAACAACTTAAAAGATGTGATGAATCAGGCTGAGTCAAATGGGTTCGGCGGAATTTATACAACAATTAGCCTCATTCTCTGGCGTTGCGGTTAGCTATATTTCTGGTAGTGGAACGGCTGGTGGAAATGTGCAACAAGCGGCGGGAATCTTTCTGGGGCTACTAACTTGGCTGTCGTCCGTTTGGCTGACGCGAGCTATTTTAATTGGTAAAAAACCGAAAATGCGCGACGGTTTGTATAGCTCTGGGTCGCCCATAATTGCGCTAATAATTGTCATTGGGGTTTTCTTGATTCAAATGGTGCCGGCGGCAGTGGCGGTGATTATTTATAGCGCGCTTAATGCTTCGGGAGTGTTAAATCAAACGCCGATTCTGATGGCGGCTGGCGGTGCGGCGATTCTAATAGTGGCGATGTCTGTCTATTGGGCGACTTCTACAGTTTTTGCGATGATCATCGTAACGTTGCCGGGGATGTATCCGTTCCACGCGCTGCGTTTGTCGGGCGATATTGTGACAGGGTCGAAGACTAAGGATTTTGCTGAGATTTGCGTGGGCTGTTGTTCTGTCTGTGCTTTTGTGGGCGGTCGTTCTGATTCCGGTAATTCTGCTTGACGGCGCGCTGAAGGGATGGATTAGCGGTATCGACTGGCTACCAATTGTCCCGACAACTGGCTTGATTTTACTTTACGTAACGATAATTATGGTTTCTGTGTATGTCTATTTGTTCTACAGAAAGGTGGTTGAAAGTGACACCAAAAAAACCAAGAATTGACGAAATTAAAGACCTATTAAATCGTTATAGCTACGAATATTACACCTTAGATAAGCCGAGTGTGAGCGATGCGGTTTTATGACAGTCTGATGGATGAGCTGAAGAAAAAGTTGAATCGGATCATCCGGAACTGATTACTGTCGATAGTCCTACGCAGCGAGTCGGAAATAAGCTGCTCGACGGTTTTCAGAAAGTAGAGCACGCGCGTCGAATGGTCAGTTTGAACGATGTTTTTGATAAAAGTGAAGTTGAGGCGTGGATTGAGCGAACTGATAAATTGATACCGGGTCAGCGACATGAATTTTTTACGGATATAAAAATGGATGGATTGGCGTGCGCGTTGATTTATGTCGACGGCGTGCTATTCCAAGCTGTGACGCGTGGCGATAGTTTTGTTGGCGAAGATGTAACGAATAATGTTCGGACTATTAAAACGTACCGCTTCGTCTGCGTGAAGCGGCGGGTTTTGAAAAATTTTTTGCGCGGTCGGACAGAGATTCGTGGCGAAATTGTCATGCTGAAACGAGGATTTTGAGGAGCTTAATAAAAAGCAGAAATCTCTAGGGCTGCCTACATTTGCTAATCCGCGCAATTTGGCTGCGGGGACAATTCGTCAATTAGATCCTGCGCTGGTGGCGGCGCGCCCGTTGTATTTTCGCGGATATGATGTGATTCGCGATGATAGTTCGGAAGTTCCGACGAATAGTTTTGCTTACGAGGCTTTGACGGCGCTGGGGATTTCTCGCAAATCAGCAGGCTAGTGTTTTTGATAATTTGTCCGACGTGATGAAATTTGTTGATGAATGGAGCGACAAGCGTCATGACTTGCCGTTTAATACGGACGGGCTGGTTATTAAAATTAACGATCGAGAGATATACGACAATCTCGGGATGGTGGGTAAAAATCCGCGTGGGGCGGTAGCTTATAAGTATGCGGCCGAAGAAGCTACGACGATCGTTCGGGATATAGTAATCTCTATTGGGCGGACTGGCGCGGCAACTCCGGTGGCTGTGTTTGATCCAGTGCTGGTGGCGGGAACTACGGTGCAGCACGCCAGCTTGCATAACGCCGATGAAATTGAGCGTTTAGATATTCGACGAGAGCGACACTGTGGTGATTTTTAAAGCGGGTGATATTATTCCGCAAGTTGAGAATGTTTTGAAGGAATTACGACCTGCAGATTCTGAACCAATTGATTATAAAGCAGAATTAAAACGGCAATATCCGGAGTTGGAATTTGTGCGACCGGAAGGTGGAAGCTGTTTACCGAGTTAAGGGCTCTAGTGGCCCGCTGATTTTGAAGCGAGCTCTGGCACACTTCGCGTCTAAGGGTGCGCTTGATATTGATACGCTTGGCGAAAAGAACGTGAAAGTTTTGATTGATAATGGTTTGGTTGGCGATTTGGCGGATATTTTTACGCTTACTAAAGACGATTTGTTGAAACTGGATCGGTTTGCTGATATTTCTGCACAAAAGTTAATCTCGGCAATGCTGATAAAACGCCCAGAATTAGAACGATTTTTGTATGGTCTGGGGATTCGTCATATTGGCGCGCAAACGGCGATTGATTTGACGAATCATTTTGAAAGTATGGAAAATTTGGCGAAAGCGACGATTGATGATTTGCGGCAAGTTGATGGCGTGGGTGAAATTGTTGCCGAATCTGTAGTGGCGTGGTTTGCTGATGAGGATAACGTAAAATTGCTCAATAAATTCACCAAGCTAGGAGTCGTTCCTCGGTTTAATAAAAAGTCTGGTAGTTTGAGTGGAAAAAGTTTTGTCGTCACGGGTACTCTGAAATCTATGGGACGCGACGCTGCTGCGGATAAAATTCGTAATCTCGGTGGAGTTTTTCAAACCGCAGTTTCTAAAGACACGACATATTTGGTGGCTGGCGGTAAGGTCGGTGCTAGTAAATTGAAAAAGGCTGAGCAATACGGCACGAAAATCATTGACGAAGAAGAGTTGCTGAGGATGATAGAAAACGCGGGATGAAAATAATATATAATTTACGCATGGATAAGATTAAAAAACCGAGACTCTATTGTTTTTCTCCAGCGGTAATGTTGGCTACGTTGACAATTGAAATTATTCTGGCGATATATACTTTTTGGAAATATAAATTGAATGCTGTGACGAAGATTGTGATCATGCTGTTGATTTGTTTGGCGCTGTTTCAATGGGCCGAATATAACGTTTGTGAAGGTGCGATTCTTCTGGACAATCTCGGCTGGGCTAAACTTGGCTATATTGCAATTACTATGCTTCCGCCTCTGGGCATTCATTTGATATATGAAATTTCTGGTGATAAGAGGCGATGGATTCCTGTGCTTGGTTACACTTTTGCCGCAATGTTTATTAGCTATTTTTCTATTGGAGGCTAACGGAATTAAGTCTGGGGCTTGCCTGGGTAATTATGTGATTTTTTTGAAAACCAGCCGGGCGTCGGAATGTGGTATGGTTTGTACTATTATGGCCTATTATTTGCAGCAATTGCTTATGCGTATGTTAGGAGTAAAACCTCTAGTAAACACGTTCAGCGTTCTCTAGGTTCGTTGATTGTGGGATATGTTCTATTTATGGCGCCTACGACGTTTGTCAATATAATTGATCCGTCGACTATTATCGGAATTCCGTCAATTATGTGTGGATTTGCAGTTTTGATGGCGGTAGTTTTAGCTGGAAAAGTTTTGCCAGAATATGTAAATGAGAAATGATGCTTGTGTTTTTTTGGGCGATAATGCATAATTAAACATGAGCTGGTACGCATAGGGGCATTCTCCTATGCTTGCCAATTGAAAGACAAACACATATTCAAATATGCCCCGGGTGGGCGCGTAGCAGCTCTTCTATAATGCTTATGGTATGATATAGTTATGGTTACTGTTTCAAAAAAGAGGGAAGAAAAACTAGCAAAATTAGTGCGAGAATTTTTTGCTGTTCATCCAGATGTGAAGCTTGTGGCGATAACTGGTAGCGCCGGAAAGGCTAGTGCAAAAATAGCTATCGGTACGGTTTTGGCGCAACAATTTGATATTCAACTTCGCAATGAAGAGCCGAAGACGAAAGCTGACGTTTTCCTTCAGATGATGGGCGTGAAAATGCCCGAAAAAGGCTTGTTCAAATGGTGGAAAGTGATGCGCGCCGTAAAGAAGAGAATTAAGGCCGAAAAACCGGAAGTCCAAGTGATTGTTCAGGAATTTAATCCAAAAGAGCTTGGTTATAACGATTGGTTTAAGGCTTATGTTGTGCCGGATATTACGGTTGTAACTTCTGTGACAAATGGTCGAATGCAGGTTGAATATTCCTTGGAGGAAGTGGCGAATGAGATGATTTCGCTGGCGAATTTCTCGCGAATGGCGATGATAAATCGTGATGACATTGACGGGCGTTTTGCTAGCTTTTTGACAAATCCTAATATCACTACGTACGGAAGTGATCCAGTGGCGGAGTATAATTTTGACGATCGTAATTTTTCCCTGAAAGACGGACATCACGGCTTTATTATGTCGCCAGAAAATCCTAATGGGCTGGAGGTCAATGTTAAGCTAATTGGCGAGCATAATATTCGTCCAGCGATCGTGGCGGCGGCTATTGGTTATGCGTTTGGCGAAACTGAGGATAATATAAAAAAGGGCATAGAAAATTTGCGCCCACTGCCTGGCAGGATGAATTTACTGAAGGGCGCGGATAACACTTGGTTGATTGATGATAGCTATAGTTCGACGCCGTTGACTGCCTTAGCTGCTTTGCAGTCTTTGTATCGAATTGAGACTCCGCAGCGCATTGCTGTACTTGGTAATATGAATGGCTTAAAGGGGATTTTCGAGCAAGCTCACGCTGAACTTGGTTCTCATTGTAGCCAGATTTGTTGGATTGGGTTGTGACGGTTGGCGAGAAAGCTAATCAATATTTGGCGCCAGCTGCGCGCCAAAAGAGGCTGTCAGGTGAAGGAGTGTAAGAATGCTATCGAGGCTGGGTCTTTCGTGCGCGACAAATTGAAATCTGAAGGCGTCGCGTTATTCAAGGGTTCAAGTGGCGGCGTATGGCTGGAGGAGTCTATCAAAAATCAACCTTCATAGCACTGAGGACGATAAATACTTGAGTCAGGCAAACGCCGGAGTGGATTGCTGAAAAAACCAATTTTTCTCACAATTTAAAGATTAATGTGATATATTAAATTCAAGGTATATAAAACAAGGGGGAATGATGGATCAAGGTAATCAACCTGCACCGCAGTCGCAATATAACGGCGTGCCGATGCAACCAAAAAAGAAGAAAACGGGATTGATAATTGGCATAGTGCTGGGAGTTATAGCTCTTATTGCTATTGTTTCTGCTGTGCTAGTTTATTTCTTGTGGTGGCAGAATCCAGAAAAAGATGGTTACGGACGCTGTGTCTAATGCTATTATGGCAAAGAAGATGACTGCCGATGGTAAGGTGGTTATTGATATGCGCGACCAAGGAAAAATAGAGCTAAACGTAAAGACTGCTACTGATTCGGGAAAGTCAAAGGCGAATATTGACGCTAAGCTTAATATCAAAGGGGTCGAAAAAAGTATTCCACTAGATGGTGATATGGTTCTTGGTGATGACGGACGATATACGTGAAGATAAATAACTTTAAGGATTTGTATGGCACTGGCTTGAAATAGTTATGGAGTCTTCGTCTGGCGGCAAGGCATCAAGGGCTCAAATAGAGACTTACCGTGATCAAACTTTGAGAAAGATGAGCTCTGAGATAGATAAAATGAGCAATACATGGATGAAAGTATCTCCAGATGAAATTGGTGATGAATATAAGTGTGGAATTAATGCTCTAAAAGAAAATTCAAAGTGACGAAAGTAGTCCGCAAGGAAGTAGTTCAACTCTATCAAAAGAACAGTTTCTTCACCATGAAAGACTCAAAGATTGGCGATCGTAATGGTGGACGTGGTTTTGAACTAAAAGGGTGATAACAGTAAATTGTCGAAATTTAACGATGAGTTTAAAAATTCATCAGCAGGCAAGGCACTCAGTAAGTGTGGAAAAACTAATAGCTACAAGAGTAGTGAATCATCATCTATTGACACGGCTTCATTGAAGGTGTGGGTTGATAGGTCATCTCATGAACTGAAGGCCTTGGAGTTGAAAGGTGATGGCAAGAAGGCTTCTGTAGAAATTTCATTTGACATTAATATGAATAAGTCTGAGGAAATTAAGGCGCCGTCGGACGCTGAAAGCTTGAAAGAGTTTGTAGAAGGTTTTATGAGCGGATATTCGAGCGGATTGTCATCAACCTCGACTAGACGATAGCTTAATTGCTTAATAATAATCCCGTTCGTAATGAGCGGGATTGTTTGCTATAATTACAGATATGAGACGCTATAATCCGACAGAAATTGAACAAAAATGGCAAAACAAATGGGAGGTTGACGGCACTTACGCGGTTAATTTTAATGACACAACTCGGCCGAAATATTACAGTTTGAGCATGCTTCGGGGATTACAGGGCGGAATTCATATTGGCCACGGTCGTACTTTTTCAATTTGCCGACATCAAGGCACGATTCAAGCGTCAGCAGGGCTATAATGTCTATCATCCAATCGGTTGGGACAGCTTTGGTCTACCGGTTGAAAATTACGCTATTAAAGTCGGAAAAACGCCACGTGTAGCGCACGATGAGGCAAAAGTTCACTTTAAGGAGCAATTGAAGCGACTTGGGTTTTGAGTTATGATTGGACAAAAGAAATTTCTACAGCCGATCCAGAATATTACAAATGGACTCAGTGGATTTTTGCGCAATTATACAAGCACGATTTGGCATATCAAAAAGAGCAGCCGCAATGGTGGTGCGAAACTGATAACACAGTGCTTGCTAACGAACAAGTTGAAGGTGGCAAATGTTGGCGCTGCGGTAATCCTGTAACCAAGCGAAATCTTAAGCAGTGGTTCTTCCGAATTACGGCGTATGCAGATGAAATTTTAGAGGCAACTGATGCGCTTGATTGGACGGAAATGGTTAAAACCATGCAGAAGAATTGGATTGGCTCGATCAGTTGGCACGGAAGTTGAGTTTGCGGTTAGTGGTCAGATTCCAAGATTACAGTTTTCACAACTCGTCCTGACAACGTTGTTTGGCGCGACGTATGTAGCTTTGGCGCCGGAGCATCCTCTGATTCCTCAGTTGGTCAATTCTGATACACGCGAAAAGGTTGAAGCATATATCCAAGCTTCGCAGCAAAAATCTGATGTTGAACGCCAAGAGAATAAAGAGAAAACGGGCGGCTATTTACGGGAAGTATGTTATAAACCCAGTTAATGGTCAAAAATTGCCGACTGGGTGGCGGATTATGTTTTGGGTGGCTATGGAACCGGCGCAGCTCGGCGAGTGCCAGCGCACGACGAGCGCGATTTTGCGTTTGCCGAGAAGTTTGACTTGCCGATTATCCAGGTTATTGATAAGCTTTGAGCATTCAGCCGATGCTGGCTGTTATTCTGGTGAAGGTGAGCTGATAAATTCCGGTCAATTCAACGGGATCAGGAGCGAGGATGCTCGCGAGCAAATTGTTGCGTGGCTGGAGCAGCAGAATTCTGGGCGAAGCAAAACCACGTATAAAATGCGCGATTGGTTGATTTCGTCAGCGCTGATTGGGGCGCTCCGATTCAATTGTTCATGTTGATGGTCGTGCGCCAATTGCCGTGGCTGATGAGTGCTTGCTGGTGATTTTTACCAGAGGTGGAGAACTTTAAGCCAACGGGCGGGAATACTTGTTTTGGCTCAAGTTGATGATTGGGTGCGAGTTTGGGTGGATGTTGAAACTGGAAAAACTGTGCCGATTACGGAAAATAAACCTGACGGCGATAATTGGGTAGAAGGTCGACGCGAGACCGATACTTTGGATGGCTATGCTTGTTCTAGCTGGTATTTCTTGCGATATCTCGACCCGCACAACGATAATGAAGCATGGAATCCTGAGAGAATTAGCCACTGGATGCCGGTTGATTATTACAATGGCGCCGACCACGCCGTGGCTCACTTGCTATACAGTCGTTTCTGGATGCGATTTTTCTATAAGCTCGGTCTCGTTCCGACTCCAGAACCTTTTAAGCGAATGATGTACAATGCATACATTATGGCCCCAGACGGTCAGAAAATGTCCAAGTCTAAGGGCAATGTTATTGATCCAATGGAGATCATGGACAGTGGATACAGTGCCGACGCGCTGCGAGTTTACGAAATGTTCATTGCTCCTTATGACATGGATGCGCCATGGGATCCTCGTGGTGTTCCGGGAACTTATCGATTCTTAAATCGAGCATGGAATTTGGTTCAGGAGTTTGTTGATAAGAATAATGATTCAAGTAATTCTCCTGAAATGGATGAAAAAACAACTCAAGAATTATTGCGATTAACTCACTCGACGATTAAAAAGTTACTCGCGACATCGAAGATGAGAAGTTTAATACAGCCGTGGCTTCGATGATGGAAATGGTCAATGGTCTGTATAAGATAAAAGAGTTGCATGGAATTGATATGTCGGACGAGTGGCGATTTGCATTAGAAAGTTTGATTCAGATTTTGGCACCTTTTGCTCCGCATATCACAGAAGAATTATGGCGTGAAATGGGTCATGATGACACGGTTCACGTTGGTCACTGGCCGAAGTGGGATGAAGAATATCTAAAGAGCGATACGATGACTATTATAGTTCAAGTGAACGGCAAGCTTCGTGCGAAACTTGAACTGTCGAGTGATATGGACAAGCAGGGTGTTGAAGCGGCAGCCCTAGCTGATGAGAATGTCCAGAAATTCACAAACAATAAACCACCTAAAAAGATGGTTTATGTTCCAGGCAAGCTGGTGAATATCGTGGTTTAGGAAATAATCTACCTCGATTTATCTTTATTATTGTAAAAAGTTAGTATCATTATCTAATTTACAGGCAAGCTCTTGAGATTGTCTAATAAAAAGGTATAATGGTACGTAAGTTTTATGACAACCTAAAAAGAGGAGAATAAATTATGGCACAACCCTAAGAAACAGAGTAGCCCACGTAAAACTGGTCTTCGTCGCAGTCACTTGGTATTAAAATTGGCACGTCGTGTTAACGCAACTTCACCAGTTAAAGGTGAAGACAACCAAGCGTGAAACTGGTAAAACAACAAAATAATAATTACGAACAGGACGCTTAATAATGGCATCAAACCGTCATTTGGGACGAATTGTCGCACTGCAAACACTTTATGAACATGAATTTCGCAAAAGAGGTTGGTGATAGCGATGTTGATTATAAGACTATTTTAAAGCGTAATTTGGCTGAATATAAATCATCAGTTGACGATATTGAATTTATCGATAATTTGATCAGCGGCGTACTTTCGACGCAGAGTCGATTGGACGAGAAATTGCAACCATTGGCGCCAGAATGGCCTATTAGTCAGTTGCCGCGAATTGATCGGGCGGTACTTAGAATTGGTTTTATATGAATTGCTATATTGTGCAGATACCGTTCCGCCGAAAGTGGTGATTAACGAAGCGGTAGAATTAGCGAAAGCGTTCGGTTCGGATAACTCGGGTAAGTTTGTGAATGGCGTGCTTGGCACGGCACTCCGTACTCTCGTGGAGGAGTCCGACAGTGAGAACAAGCAACTGATAAGATAAAAAAATATTTTGGTGGCAGCAAGAAGCCATTGATTCAGGAAATTGTACGCGAGCCAACTGCCGGTGGCGTGATTTTTCGTCGTAATAAAAAGGGCGAGGCGGAATTTTTTTGCTATATCAGGACGCTCGCGACCGCTGGACAATTCCCAAAGGGCACATTGAGCCAGGTGAAACAGCTCAAGTGACGGCTCGTAGGGAAATCGGCGAGGAAACTGGGCTGAAGAAAATTGAGCTACACGGCTGGCTAGGAAAGGTGAATTTTCGTTATCGTCGAATCGATAAATTGGTATTGATGACAACGCAAGTTTATCTAGTTAAGGCGCTGGATCCTAATGAGAAACTCCAAAAGGAGGAATGGATGAATGGTCTTAAATGGTTTTAGTTTTCATGAGGCTCTGGATGAAGTTGAATATGAAGATATTGGCAAGCTGATTCTTTTGGCGATGAAACGAGATTAGACAGGAGAACTTATAAATGAACGGAATGAACACTGCGCCATATCAAGATTTTGCGCGCGAAAAATTAGGTTTTGAATTTACGAATTTGGATTTGCTGATTACGGCTTTGACTCACCGTAGCTATGTGAATGAGCATCGAAAATCCGTTCATCACCACAATGAGCGCTTGGAATTCTTAGGTGATGCGGTTTTGGAATTGGCGGTAACGGAATATTTGTTTACGCATTTTTCTGAGCCAGAGGGAATTTTGACTGCTTGGCGGGCAGCTTTGGTACGAACGGAAAGTATTGGTGATGCTGGCGATAAGTTGGGTTATGGTCCGCTGATTCGTATGTCAAAGGGTGAGAAGAACGGCTCAGATAGGGCGCATTTACAGATTTTAGCTAATGCGTTTGAGGCGGTAATCGGCGCGATTTATTTGGAGCGCGGCTTTGACGATGCTCGCGATTTTATTCACAAGCATATAATTGTTAAGTTGGATGGAATTTTAGAGTCGGGCAGTTGGCGTGATCCGAAGTCATATTTGCAGGAGATTTCTCCAGAGTTGACAATCAAACGCCAGTATATAAAGTCCTGAGCGAAGAAGGTCCAGATCACGATAAAGTCTTTACTCTTGGGGTTTTTGTTGGCGATAATATGATGGGGCGAGGCATTGGTCCGTCAAAGCAAGTCGCTCAACAGCAAGCTGCTCGTGCTGCAATTGCTAAATATAAAGAATCTGGCGAGAAATAATTAAAGTTTGCACGGCGTAAACTGCTCGTGTATAATGAAATTACAGTTTAATTCCAGGAGGAGGGGCAGAATGTCAACAATAGATCAGCAGTTTGTAGAATATACTGTAAAGGCGTTGGTTGGACATCCAGAAGACGTCGTAGTAGACCGAACAATTGATGAAAAGGGCGTTTTTACTAACATTGACAGTTAATCCAGCAGATTTAGGTCGAGTTATTGGTAAGCGCGGCAGTACGGCACAGAGTTTGCGCACGCTTCTGCGAGCTTTGGGCGCAAAGAATGATGCTCGATATAACTTGAAGATCGTTAACAATGATGGTTTTTCTGGTGAGCGTGAGGGTAATGGTTATAACGATCGTAGCTTCTGTGGATAACTCAACAGATGAAGCTGTGGAAAATGGATCATCTTACGCAGAAAACACCAGAAAAGAGCTTGCAGAACTCGACGATCTTGATATATAATTAAAACCAGTTCAAGCACAGACATTATGCGAGAACAGCTCTATGCGAGACAATGGGTAACCATTGAGAGCCTTATTTAGTGCTAAAAACCGTCCTTATTGGGGCGGTTTTTTGGTGAGGAATAATTTCTATAAAAAGACATGAAAATAGCCCGCCAAGAGCTTCGGCCGAGGCTTAAGCCTCAAGGCGAGCTATTCTCATTGGCGGGCGTTAGCCCTTTGTGATGGGTCGAGAGATCCAACCGCCAACATTCTCTAGTGGGAAGGGTAGTTGGAGTGTGTTGGCCCAGAAAATGAGTATCCCCAGCGGGAGCGCCATAAACGCCCCCACCAGGAATACTACTGAGTCTTGTGTCACTGACCGTCCTTCTTGTTCAGGTACTTGGCGATGAGGTAGTCAAGGACACCCTTACCGCCGCTCCAGGTGATATTGGTGAGGGCACGCACGATCAGCGGGGAGACGACGATGAGAACCATGACGATGACGACATGGAAATAAGAGGCAGTAGGTCAGTGAGTTGTCCTTTCTATATAGGGGCTACCTTTACTCGGTTGAGTAAAGGCTAATATATACATATCATACCTGGACAAAAAAGTCAACACTTGCTACACTGTAACAGATGAGAAAATTTCAAGTTATTACGCTTTTCCCAGAAATGACGACAGGAGTTTTTAATAATTCCATGATGTGGAAGGCTCAGAAAGACGGTATCGTGGAGCTTATGACGGTGAATTTACGTGAGTTTGGCCTGGGTCCGCGGCCCAGGTGGATGATACGCCGTATGGTGGTGGCGACGGGATGCTTCGATGATCGAGCCGTTGTGGAAAGCGGTGGGTTTGCAAAATCTCAGGATGAAACAGCGAAGGTTGTATTAATGAGTCCGCGTGGACAGCGCTGGAAGCAAGCTAAAGCTCAGGAAGAAGCCGATGATGACAAGGGTGTGATATTTATTTGCGGGCGATACGAGGGTGTTGATGAGCGAATTTTAGAACTGAGTTGATGAACAATGGAGTATTGGCGATTTTGTGCTGACGGGCGGAGAGCTGGCGGCGATGATGATGATTGATTCTATTGTTGGGTTGATTCCTGGAGTTTTGGGCGGTGAAAAATCTGCGGAAATTGAAAGTTTTTCAGATGGAGAAACGTTGGAGTTTCCGCAGTATACACGACCTGAGGAGTTTAAAGGTTTACGTGTGCCGGATGTTTTATTGAGCGGACACTACGGGAAAAATTGCCGAGTGGCGTGCTGAACAATCGCGAATATTGACCAATAAAAATACCCCCATAGAGACAGGGTATTTTAAGTTGTAATGTAGTTGTCGTAGAGCGAAAGGTACGATTTGGTGTTTATTTTTGTAACGTTCGCTGATTTAACTTTATGACGTTTTTATAAAAAGTGCAAGTGCTTTCGTAAAAATACAACAAGCTTGAGCTTTTTGACACGCAAGCTATATCTGAAATTATGTCTAGAAAAGTGAATAAAATTGTTAAATTGATTACAGGACTATTAATAATGCGCCATTATTATGTCAATTATTTACGTTTGAGAAGTTTTCTGCGGTCATTACTTCTGAGAGTTCCGCCATATTTAAGTCTTCCGATTGCAATATTATTGGTTATTGCCGAGCTGATGTCGTTGCCGTTTTTAATTGATATGAATATGACAAAAAGAATTACTATGACGAGTAGAATGGCTAGCTTTTTGAGTTTGGGGATTATGACAGTAATTAGTTTTTGGCGTTTATGAACGGACATACGGCAGTGATATTTGGTGCAACGATAAAGAATGTGAATAATGTGGCTGTGATTTTTCTGGTATTCATGATGTGGGTTTTGCTGATTTGTGCAAATTTATCGACGAAAAAAACAGCCAAATAATTGGCTGCTAAATCTCAAACTTGGCTGGGATGGAGGGATTCGAACCCCCGAATGGCGGGACCAGAACCCGCTGCCTTACCACTTGGCGACATCCCAACGGCAAACATAATTGTACTATAGAAAAATGATTTCCGCAAGCGTTTACTGGCCAGCCTCGACGCGATATACTTATAGTATGGATTTGCAATGGATTGTGAAGCTAATTGCTGATGGACTAGTGGTGCCGGTTGTGCTTATTGGTGCGTACGCGCTGATAAAATTGGTTCCAAATAAAGAGAAGTATCAAGTTTATAGCCAGGTGCTGATGGCTGGCTTGACTGCTTACGTGGCGGCAAAAAATTATCGGGTCAATTTATCAACAGATCAGATGCGCCCGTTCGAGATTCTGGGCGTATCTGCCGGCGCGTCATTCCTTAATAATCCGGGTTTTCCGTCCGATCACGCGCTATTTACAATGGCGATTACTTTTGGCGGTATTTTTCGGAGCAAAAGAGTTGGCGGCTGGCTGTTGTTTGTTTGGTTATGACAATCTAATATGTGTCGGTCGGGTTATTGCATTGGTACATACGCCACTTGACGTTGTTGGTGGATTATTGATTGCTTGTGTAGGGATTATTTGGTACAAACCGATGAATATCCTGAAAAAAGCATAATATTTAAGCATATACATTTGCAATATTGACAAGTTTACGTTACAATTTACGTATGAAATTATTGTCAGCTATTTTCCGTGAAGAAATATCAGATTACACTCATCCATTTTCAAGGCGAGTTTTCTTGAGGATTTTGGCGATTTTAGTTGCTAGCGGCGCGGCTATCTGGTTGCTGGCGCTTGCGTTTGATAAATTTATGATCACTCCTGTATTTTGCGCGAACGCTGAGCATATTTCTATTTGCGCAAAACAGCACAAGCATTGCATCTTACGTTGCGTTAGTTTTGGCGGGAATTATGTTGGTGCCGGTGTTGGCGGTATTTGGCATCAAGCGACCTTTGCTAGTAGTAATCGCGGCAACTGTGTCGTTGTGGGGTGCTACATTGTGGGCTGGCGGATCTTGGATTTTGTCATTGTTATGGGTGGTTTTGGCGACAGTTTTGGTATATTTGTCGTTAAATTTGGTTGAATAGAATTCGCGGCAACGGTGCAGCAATTTTATTTATGACTTTTATTCGCAATCTTAGCTACGAGTTGTCTTGGCGCTATAATCACTGTACACTAAGTGTATGGAAATCATTATCATTATTCTCTTAATCGTTATTACTATTGGCTTGGGTGCGACATTATTTGTCTTGCAATCAAAAATCAGCGAGCTAAAAAATCAATCATCGGTCGAGCTAATTAAAACCGATGTCGTGGAATTAGGTCGAACTATTGCGAAACTGAATGAATCCGTTAGCGATAAGTTGGAGCGAAGCAACGCGCAAGTTCAGACTTCCGTCAGAAACAACTGTCAGAAAGCGCGAAGTTGGTGGCTGACGTGACGCAGCGATTGGCGAGGGTGGATGAGACTAATAAGCGCGTGGTTGATGTGGCAACCGATCTGAAAACCTTGCAAAACGTGTTACAAAATCCAAAGCAACGCGGGGTTTTTGGTGAGTTTTATCTGGAGAGTGTGTTGGATAACGTTTTGCCAGCCAAGCAGTATCAAATGCAATATCGTTTCAAGGATGGCGAAATTGTTGACGCGGTTATTTTTCTGGACAAGGGGCAGATATTGCCGGTGGACAGTAAGTTTTCTTTGGAGAATTACAATCGGATGATTAATGCCGAGACAAAATCTGAGCGTGAAAATGTGGCTGAATAAGGTGAAGGCTGACCTTTAAGGGACGAATCGACGAAACTAGTAAATACATTCGTCCGCGCGAAAACACCATGGACTTTGCTTTTATGTTTATTCCTAGCGAATCTTTGTATTACGATCTTCTGATTAACAATGTTGGTCAGGGCGGTTCGAGTCGCGATTTGATTGAATATGCGTTCCGAGATAAGCGGGTTATTATTGTGAGTCCGACGAGTTTTCTCGCGTACCTGCAGACCGTTCTTCAGGGACTTCGTAGTTTGCAGATTGAAGAGCAGGCCAAAGATATTCAGGTTCGAGTTGGTCAATTGGGTGTTCATATTAAAAAGTTTGACGAGCTGATGACGAAAATGGGCAAGAGTCTTAGTACGACCGTTGGTCATTATAACAATACGTACAAGGAACTAGGGAAGATCGATAAGGACGTTGTGCGAATTTCTGGTGGCGATAACCAAGCGCAGCCGGAGCTGATTGATCGGCCGACTCAGGAAGATTGACATAAAAAATACCCCGCCGATTAAGCGGGATATTTTATTGTGAAGTTATAATCTATTCCTCGTCTTTGTTTCGGTAATTGACGAGTAGAAATAGGTTACCGCCTAATGCTGCGCCGATTAGGGTAGCGGCAATTACTTCAGGCTAAAAGCGTGAATAGCTTTTTCTCCTTCAGCTGGCAATACCCCATTGCTGCGTGGTTGAGGAATCGGTTTTTCTCTGTGACAGCCAAAGAAACTGCTGGGTTCAAAGTTGCGCCTGAGATGTAGATCTCGCGTGGGTAAGTGCGACCGTTTTTTTCAGTTTGAGCAGTGCTTTGATCTTTTTGGATTTTTGCAATGGCGGTACTTTTAATGTACAGAAGAGATTGAGCCAGATACGACAAGACCAATCATCAACGCTAAGCCAATTCCAAAAAGCTTGACCAGCTGCTTTGATTTCTTTGCGCTGCAAAACTGCGGCAATTCGAATACAAAAACTGCGGTACCGACTAATTCATTGCAAAAAGATACTCCAAGAGAATGCAGTAAATTGAGTCAAAGCTTTAGGGCGAATCCGCCGTTTGTTAATGAGCCAACAAGCACGATAGCGGCCATTGCGCCGAGGAACTGTGCGCCCCAGTAAAATGGTACAAGTACGGTTTTTAGCTTACGCATTGTCCATAGACCAAATGTGACAGCTGGGTTTACGTGTGCGCCAGAAATGTTGCCGATAATTGCAACGATGAACATCAACGCAAAACCGACATACATTGATGACAGAATGTCTGATGCGAATAATGCGGCAAGTGTCAAAATGAACGTACCGATAACTTCCGCAATAACGATGTTAATTAAGTTGTTTGGTAATTTAGAATCTAGTTCGACACGCTTGCTTTTAGCGGTAGATTCAGTAACGACGTACTTGACGGTCGTTTTGGTTTCAGTTTTAGCGGCAGCGGTTTTCTTTTCTGCGGCTTTAACTGGGGCTTTCTTTGAAGTTTTCTTCGTAGCCATATTCCCTCCTTAAAGTAATATCACGACTATTATAACATAATTTGCTATACTGTAGTTATGGGATTATTTGTAAATCAACAGGATCAGCGCAGTGAATTGCAAGAGCGAATTGCGGCTGAATTAAGAGAGAAGGCGAAAGCTTCGAGTTTGCAAGAAAAGGCAACTATGGACGGCGTCGACGACATAAGATATTTGGAAGGCACAAAACAGACGACGACTTTGGCTTGGGCGTGGATTTTAATTACTATTATGGCTGGTGCGGTGATTGTAATGTTTTTAATGCAAGGACGATAAAATGGTTGACTTAGACGAATTGAGAAGAGAAATAATTTTGGCAGTTTCGCAATCCAAATCTCCGCGTGAGTTTTTACGTGATCGACGACTTAGGGAATTGTATGATCAAATCAAGTCATTGTCACCAGTTGAGCGTGGTCCGTTCGGCAAGCAGATTAACGAGCTGAAGCAAGCTGTTGAACAGGCTATTGCTGTGCGACTGGAAGAGCTGGAAAAAGTTGACTTAAAACCGATTGACGTTACAGCGCCGATGGATGTAAATTCGCCCAAGCCTGAACTTTTGCCGAGCGAACAAGGCACGATTCATCCCGCTGAGCACCTGAAATTGAGCGCATTTCTGAGATTTTTAATCGCATGGGTTTTGTCACGGAAGAGTCCAGAGAGTTGATGATCAATTCCACATGTTCGAGAGTCTGAATTCTTTCCAAAAGGTCATCCAGCACGCGAGACGATTACGATACGTTTATGACCGAGGAAACTGATTCCTAATGGCGATCGTTTGATCGCTCCAGCGCATACGTCGACTATCGCAAAATCGTGTGCTAATGAAATATCGCGACAATTTGGAAAAAGGCGAGGCTATTGCCGCTATCGTTCCTGATCGCGTTTTTCCGTAACGAAGATTTGGACGCGCGCCACGAGCATACTTTTTATCAAGTCGAGGGTGTGTACGTTTCGCGCCGAGTTAATGTTGGTAATTTGATTGCTACGTTGCAGAGTTTTTGCAGGAATATTACGGCAGAAACTTGATGTCGCGTTAATCCATTTTTACTTTCCGTTCACTGAGCCTAGCTTCGAGTTTTGCGTTAAGTTGTCCGTTTTGTGAAGGTAAAAATCTCGATTGTAAAGTCTGCTCTGGTGAAGGTTGGATTGAGCTATTGGGCTGCGGAATGATTCATCCGAATGTCCTTCGGGCGGCACAAATTGACCCTGAATGAATATACAGGGATTTGCTTTTGGTTGCGGAATCGACCGCTTGGTTATGATGAAAATATGGAATCGAAGATGTCCGTCATTTGAAAGTGGCAGGTTGGACTTTTAGAACAATTTTAGCAATATAGGAAACCTCGACAGATTAAGGATTTTTGTGTAAGAATCGCCTTCAGGCGCTCTGCATTCTTAATGGTGTCGTTTTGGCTGTGGGCTTGGTCGTGGCAATGTTGCTTTCTGATGATACTCGGTGGACGAACTGGAGCTTGAGCAGATTGGGCGAAACCACCTCGAATCGCTTGTCTGCATTTTCGTTCAATTCAGAGTGTTTTTATCTGGTTTGATTATGGCGACAATTGGGTTTTTTATGAATCGTGGTTATCTTAAACTTGGTCAAATTCGCTCTGCTCGGATATCTGGCTGGATACTTTCACTGTTTGCGATTTGTATGATAGGGGTGGCGCTTTGCCCGAACGACACAATGCATGCGGCGCATTTTGTTTTCTCGCGCAGCATCGTGATATTGATGGTGTTTTTGATGTTTATTTTGCCATCGAGTTTGAGCTATTTAACTCATCGTGAGCGAATCTCATCTTTCCAGTTTTCCGATTTTTGCGGCAATTATGGCGGCGCAAGGTTACGCAATGGGCAAAGTTTTTGGTTTGTGATAGTAGAAGTTTTATTGGGGATTTTTGCGACGATGTGGCTAGTTCTGGTTTGCCGTCGAATGGAGCTTAAATTGTCCGACTTGAAAACTTCATAAAAATGCTATAATTACTTCAAAAGGGTATTTATGAATCACACAATTTTTGACGACATCGTATCTGGAAAAATGAAATCTTGGAAGATTTGGGAAGATGAGAAATTCCTAGCATTTTTAACACCATTTCCGAATACGCCAGGTTTTACTGTGTGATTCCGAAGCAGAATCCGGCGATTACGTATTTTCTTTGGACGATAATTTATATTCCGAAATGATGCTGGCAGTGAGGTTGCTGGTATTTTTGAAAGCGGTAAGTTGGACTTTTGGAACAGTTTAAGGAGCTATACACACGATAATAGTAGTAGCTCAAAAACTTGTAATAAAAGAGAGCAGTTCTGTGTGCCGATAGAGAATTTGTTGCAGCAGAGAGATCGCTAAAAAGATAGGAGGAGGTAAAATGGATACACAACAATTTGACGCACTTATCATTGGTTTTTGGCAAAGCTGGCAAGACATTGGCGGTAGCGCTGGCAAATGCGAAAAAAAGTAGCGCTAGTGGAGCGGTCGCCAAAGATGTATGGCGGCACCCGTATTAATATTGCTTGTATTCCTACTAAGGTGCTAGTCAGTGCGGCCGAACATCATCAAAGTTTTGATGAGGCGATGGCACATAAGACAACGGTAGTGACGCGGTTGAATGAGAAGAACTATCACATGCTTGCGGATCGTGAGACAGTGAGCGTCATTGAGGGTGAGGCATCGTTCGTAGATGATCGTACTGTGAAGGTTGTGGCGGGTAGCGACGAGCTAGTAGTTAGTGCACCGCAGATTTTTATTAACACCGGTGCGGAATCAATCATCCCAGATATTCCAGGTGTTGATAAGCCGTTTGTGTATACCAGTACTGAATTGCTGGATAGAATGACGCAGCCAAAACAGCTAGCTATCATTGGTGGCGGTTATATTGGGTTAGAATTTGCCTCAACTTATGCCAAACTTGGTACAAAAGTAACAGTATTTGAGAGGGGCGATGCTCTGCTTGCACGTGAAGATCCAGCAATTGCTCGGGCTGCTACTGAAGCATTGCAGGCACAGGGTATTGAGATTGTGTTTAGTGTGGATGTGACGGCTATTGAGGGTGAGTCTACTGCGACGATTCGCACAGTAAATCGCTGATGATTACGCTGGTTATGATGCGGTTTTTGATGGCTAGCGGGCCGTCGCCCGGCAACGATGAGCTTGAATTTACCGGCTGCTGGTGAGCGACGGATGAGCGCGGGGCAATTGTGATTGATGAAACACTTCGCACTAGTCGGTCGCATATTTGGGCAATGGGCGATGTAACGGGCGGGCCACAATTTACCTATGCGTCTCTGGACGATTTTCGGATTGTGAGAAGCCAGTTGCTGGGTGACGGTCTGTACACTCGCGCCAAACAAAAAACCTTGCCGTACACGGTCTTTATGCAAACGCCGCTAGGGTCAGGTGGGTATGACAGAGGCTGAGGCGCGTGCGACGGGGTGCGAAATTATCGTAAAAGAGCTGCCTGCTATGGCGATTCCACGCCTGCATGTTGATAATGCTACAACAGGATTGCTGCGTGCGGTGATTGATGCAAACACTGAACAAATTTTGGGTGCTAGTTTATTGTGTCGTAACTCACCAGAAGTCATTAATATTATCAAAACTGTAATGGATAATGGCCTGCCATATACTGTGCTGCGTGACCAAATATTCACTCATCCAACGGTGAGTGAGGCATTAAACGATTTATTTGCATAAAGGAGTATTTATGAATCACACAATTTTTGACGACATCGTATCTGGAAAAATGAAATCTTGGAAGATTTGGGAAGATGAGAAATTCCTAGCATTTTTAACACCATTTCCGAATACGCCAGGTTTTACTGTGGTGATTCCGAAGCAGAATCCGGGCGATTACGTATTTTCTTTGGACGATAATTTATATTCCGAAATGATGCTGGCGGTGAAAAAGGTTGCTGGTATTTTGGAAAAAGCATTTGACACGCCGCGAGTGGCGCTGATTTTTGAAGGTACGGGCGTGGCGCATGTGCATGCCAAATTGATGCCGCTTCATGGTGATTTGGCAAAGGGAATTGGTTCGCCAGTGTCACACGAGCAGGCATTTTATGAGAAATATCCTGGCTGGCTAACCACGGCTGACGGTCCGAAAATGGGCGACGCACAGCTGGACGAAAATCAAGCGCGAATTTTTGCCGCCCAAGATAAATAGTAATTTTTCTATTTTGATTCTAATTTTGCGTCTTTTTCCTTCGTACATATCCAAATAGAACGGATATAATTTGTCAGCGTGCTTTTTAACCTCGTCTTGGTTTAAGGCTACAATGTCGTGACCGATGTCAAATGAGGCCGGAATTGAATAATATTGGAATTTGGCGCCAGAAGCTGCAGCCATTTGCTTAGGTATGTTGACCGCGAGATTTTTATCAATTGCGGTGTCGTTTTCGCTCGTTACAACCCCGACATATTTTAGCCCTGGAGCTTTTAGGTCGGATTTATAGTTCTTGGCGATTATTATATATTTTCCAAGAGCACGATACGATAAATTGCTACCCGTGAACGAATCTGGAAGAATATTACGTCCATAAAGATTTCGTAAAAGCGGAATTTTCCAGGAAGGAGTTTCCGACGCTGAAGGCTGATAAAAAGGCGATAGAAGTAGCGCTCGTGATATGGTTTGGCTGTTGTACTGAGTAATCCAAGTCGCCATATTTGCGCCGCCAGAAAGTCCGACAACTCCCGTTTCATCGCCCAAACCGCTAATTATGCTAGTGCTGGAGTTCATAAATTGCGCCATTGCTGGAATGGTGATTTCTCCGTGTCGTTTGTTGTCCGTCAGACCGTGGCTGGGGACGCGGGGAATATAGACGTTATAGCCGGCATTGAAAAAGGTGTCGCCCAAGTCTGCGAATTGCTGTGGGCATGCGCTTACACCGTGAATCATCATGACGGCTTTGGCGGTTTTTTTGCCGTGGGTTTTAATAATTGATCGGCACTCTGGTCTAACGTCGGTATTTGAAGTGTCTTCACTAACAGTACGATTTGCAGCGGCGATGGCGTCGTTGTAGCTCAATTTCTCAGAGCTTGAAGATTGCAATTGCTTGGATGTTGCTGGCCAAAAGAAAGCTGCAGCGGCTAATAAAGCAGTTATAACGACAATTGAGCAGACTACCCAAATAGTAATTTTTATAATGCGATTTTTCCGTGAAGTATTCATGAGTATATTATATTGGTTGCGAGTGGAGTTGTGAAGTTTTGTGGCGTCAGCGTTCTTAATAGCCCATACAAATATCCCGATAAGGTCGCGTCACAATCTCCATTGAATTCAGACCGAGTTTGGTTTCAATTTCACTAATCATCATCAGTGCGCCAGTCTCATCATCCGACAAAACCTCAACTTCTACGAAAGTTCCGGCGCCTTTGATTTCGTCGATGGCTACCGTTGCCTGCGGAAAATCAGAGGATTGAAACGAGCGACGATATTTGTTGACCTCGACCAGCTGCACCATGCCGAGGCTTGCTAGTAGCTGCTTGGCGGTTGCCGTGTCTTCGGGCTGAATTGGCAGGGTTTGTCTCGGGCTTGATGATTACATTATTTTCCGTATGTGTCGCAGCGGTCGTTGCTGGCTTATATGTTATCTCAGCAAAACTATCGCGCTGGCGAATCCGCAAGCATTCAACCGTCTGCATAAAAGTCGACGTCAGGACGAGAATAATACGTATCAATTTCGTGAAGATTACTCTTTAACTCAAAACCGATGTTTTGCAAACCGCTCGATTAGCTCTTCAATATTGCCCGTTAGCTGGCGCTTGCGTTCGATTTCTAGTAGTTTTTGATCATTTGATGGCCTTTCTTATGGAAGTGTAGATATTTGAATATTTATTTATATGATGGTTTAATTATAGCAAGAAAGGCAAAATAATTTTATGACCACACACCAATTAAAATTGGCGACTGAGCCGTTTAATGCTATTATTTCTGGCAATAAGACTATCGAGTCGCGACTATATGACGCCAAACGACAGAAAAATCCAGATTGGGGATCTAATTATTTTTACAAATAGAGATAATTCCGAGCAAACTGTTACCGCTGAGGTTGTTGGTTTTGCTTAGATGCGCGACATTTCGTGACTTATTTTTCTCACAATAATCCGCGAAAGTTCGGCGGTGATAATGTCGAATGGTTAGAAAATCAAATTTCTGAATTTTTATTCTCTCAGCGACCAGCTGGAAAATGGCGTGATAGGTATCGAATTTGAAATATTTTAATGATATAATAATGACTATCCTATCAGGCTACACTAAAAATCGTAGTCATCACAGGAAGGTGTACTATGACTGAAGCGCTAGTCAATGATATCATCGTACGTCCGGCAAGGGCGGACGATTTCGATTTCGTCGCGGATCTTATGATCCGGGCGCTCACACCGTTTTATGACGGTGACCACTATGCACACGCACGGCGTATCTTTGATGCGCACATGGCAGGCGGTGTTGACCACGTCGGCCAGTTCTCAGTCGGACAGCACATGTTCATCGCCGAGAGTGATGGACAACCCGTGGAGTGTCATTCATGTTGTCAACAAGAAACAGGGGACTGTCAAGATCAGCCCTCTCATTGTTGACACGGCGTACCGAGGAAAGATGGGCGTCGGAAGTATGCTGCTCAAGCACGCCGAAGATTTCGCCCGAAGCCATGGTGCTCGGCAGATCTACTGCACTGTGGCAGAACCGAACAAAAAGGCGCTGGAATTCTTCATCCGGAAGGGCTTCCGCGTCACTGGCACGGCGAAGGACCACTACAAGATGGGGGTCGATGAGCACATGCTGTACAAGCAGCTCGTTGACGAGGCGGGGCTCGACTCGCCCTAACATCTCTGTGGTTCCGTTTAACGAGAGTCAGCACGCCGACAGCGCGCGAGCTCTCATACTGTCGCAGGTGAGTGACGACTTTGAAGGAGTGGACGACAGTTGGGTTGACGCCCTCTTCGCTGGCTACCGTCGCATGGAATCTGGCGACGTCAACAACAAGTTCAAGATTATCTTTGTCGCTGAGTGCAACGGTCAGGTTGTTGAGTGTCGCTGGTGCAACCCTCGAAGAAGGGTCAGCCTATCAAGCTGATGCCTCTCGTGGCGAAGTCGGAAGCAGCTTTTGAGGCGCTCATTATCGACCTTCAAGGGTTGTTGGAGGACTATGGTCGCAAGCTGTACGTCCACCTGGTCCCTGAGCCATGGCAGGTCGTCTGTCTCCAGCGTCACGGCTGGAGCCTGGAGGGCGTGTTCCCGGGAGGGTATGCACATGCCAGCGTCGTTCAGCAGTGGGGAATCAGTCTCAACAAGGAAGGAGTGTCTATGCGTAAGATGCGCATCAAGCGTCCATACTACGACGCAATCATGTCCGGTAAGAAGACTCTCGAGGTGAGGGTCGGCTACAACAGCATTAAACGACTGAAGGCTGGTGAGCTGCTGCAGCTCGAGACCGGTCACGCGTCGGGCGTGGTACGGATCAAGTCGATTCGTATTTACCGTAGCTTCGCCGACATGGAGGATGAATCGTTGGAGGATTACTTTATGTGGTTTGCGTTGGCGGCACGGAGGGATATATAATAAAACGTATGAAAATTATCGCCAAAAAATCTTACCCCGATTTATTCGAAAAAGTCCTAGCAGGCGAGAAAACATTTGATATGAGGGTGGCTGATTTTGATATCCAACCCGGCGACATTCTGGAACAGATTGAGGTAAAATATGACGGAACACCAACCGGACGCACAGTTCGTCACGTAGTCGGCGAGGTTTTACGCACGAAAGAAATTGATTTTTGGAAACAAGAAGACATTAATCAATACGGCTATCAGGTGATGTCGCTTACCGAGCGGGTTGATTAGTACAAATTTTAGAAAGTTACTGCGATAAGGAGCAAAGATGACCAAATCCATCATCTGTAAAGACGTCTTCGGTAATCAATACACCGTTCCTGTTGACGAACTAAATATTCGCGTCGGCGTGTATGCAGTTATTATTGAGGATAATAAGATTCTTTTGACTAGGCAATGGGACGGTTATAGTCTAATTGGCGGCGGTGTCGAGAAGGGCGAAACGATCGAGGAATCAATTGTCCGTGAAGTTAAGGAGGAAACTGGACTGACTATCACACCGGATAAAATTATTCACCAAGCAACTACTTTCTTCAAGCACAACGCTGAGGCGCAAGCCAATCAGTCAATCCAACTGTACTTTACCCACAGTCAGCTACACGGGCAAATCAATAACGACAACATAACCGACAGTGAGAAGACTTATACTAACGGCACGCCAGAATGGGTTGATCTGAGTGAGGTTGATAACATAAACTTTCGCCACAGTGTGGACCTAAGAACAATTTTACAGGCGTATATTTCGCTAGAGGAGATCAAGAGGATATCATAGGGCTTGCTATAGGGGCAATAAGAGCATTGGGAGGATTTATCTTAGTAAAAAAAGAGCGCCCGAAGTCTGCTCATAGTATGGGAAAATATGTCGGACAGATCAAGTCTCGGATAAATGTTTTAAATAATCAATAACATCTATGTAATAAGGATCTGCGCCCTCTGGAATATTAGTATCTAATAATTCCGATAACGTCATCCAGCGGTATTTTTTATGTTCCCAACTCAATTTAATAGGAATGTCAGCCTCAGTCTTATCTATGACTGTCTCAAAGAGTACATGTTTTGTGTTTTTGTACTGCTTAACAAATAGCTTTTTAAGCCATTTGGATATATGCATATGCCAGTTTCTTCCTGTACTTCTCGCGCGGTCGCCATCCTGGAGGTTTCTTCAGATTCTACTTCTCCTCCAGGAAGATCAAGATGCCCAGGGAAATTAGGGTGTGTATCTCCCCTATAAAGCAGTAGATATTTACCATTTCTATTCTTAATAAGCGCTTTTGACACCGTTTTAACCATATTTCAATTGTAATGGAGGGACAATATTTGATCAATGTGATGTACTGTGAATAATGAAAAGCGCCAAAAAATCCAACTTGGAGACGAAGCCACTTTTTACGAATCGAGAAAACACCAGTAAGGCAGTCACTGTAAGAGTGGTTGGTTTATCGCGTTGCCAAACCCTTCAATAACCTTTTCATTCATAATAATCCTGCAAAATTTGGCGGCGTTAATATTTCCTCTTCAGAATCTTTTCTCTGCTAGAAAATCAGCTAGAGCTAATAATCCAGGATTATCGTTGCTTTTATTTGTTTTAGGATTGTGTTCATGTTTGCGACGTTTATAGTTTTCGCTAGGGTATTTCTGGTTAATGGCGTAGCGGTTTGTTGATAAAAATATATGGGCGCTGAAATATAAAATGGGTCAGACGTGAAAGCTTCGGCAAGGTTTCTTAGGTCGGTTGCGTGCGAGGATATGTTAAAGCTTTGTAAGTATGTCTGTATAGTTTCACTTGAGCTCAGTCGAGCAAGGTCTGTATTTTTTACGGTGTAGGTTTGGCTGGTGTAATTTCCGTCATAGTACGCTATAAACTGTCCGGGGCTGGATGGGTAGGATGAGATTTTATCGAAACAAATGCCGCGCACTAGTTCTAAAAGTATTGGGTATGTGCAGAAAAAAATGCGGCAGTCAATTCATCGCTGGCGTCGGCGATTTCTACATCAATCTTAACGTCTGTAAAATCCTTCGGACTATGGCTGATTTTAAGAGGAGAAATCTTAGATTTTGGGTGTGAATTGCTGGGAGTGGTTTTTTTGACTATCGATAAAATATTTTTGACAAAAGAGCGAGCTGTTCTTGTAATGATGTCATGTCTATTATATCAATGTTGGATTGCATCTCGGCTTCTATGTGTGAGATGGACTGTTGAATAAGAGACACCTCAAAAGGCGTAATATCGTTGATGATTTCTTCAAATAATATATTAGACTCGCTTGTGAATAGTGCGGACGTAAAAAAATACGCTTGATTCGCTAGTCGTGCCATCCAACTCTCCAACGAAAAGCTCGGTTGCCGCCAGCTTTTTCCGTTTTCTTTAAGAATCGCCTAATGATCAAATGCTCAAACAGGTGGCACGTGTCGTGGTTCGCTGGTAAAGAATATGCTGAATATAAGTTGTGAATCATGAGTTTATTATATCAGTATGAAATTTATCATAATCAAACAAGCTTCCAGCTCCCGCCGCTTTATATAAAGCATCTACCGCTAAGAGCATATCGTTCTGAAGTGTTGGCTGATTGTCAATATTTTTATCGTAAAAATCCCGCAATGACTTCGGATAGTGTTCGTCGGGCACGTCGTACAGGAATGTATTCTGTAGCAGTTTCTTCTGTTCGGGCGAAATATCATTAAAAAAACTCTGGATGAAAATCATAAAAAAACCATTCTAGGCGGGTTTGTAATTCTAGATATCTATCGTAATCCATAGCTATATTATAATTCAGGGAATAACTCCTCTCCAAGTCTGAAGAGAGGAGTGTCCTTGGGGATTATCTCCCGCTTGTTCAAGGACGGCTGTATTTTACTCTAGAGTAATTTTTCCTTGGTTATTTGTAGTTTTCTAAGGTCGATTACTTGCTGGTAAGATGATATAATTATATTAGTATGAAAGTTAGCTTAAATCTTATAAAACAATTGATTAATTTTTGAGTTGCCGCCAGTTGATGAGTTGGTGTCGCGTGTCAATCAGCAGCTTGGTGGTGTCGAGGAAGTGATTGACCTGAAAGCCAAATATGGTGGCGCGCGCATTGTGCGGGTTGTTGAGTGCGAAAAGCATCCAAATGCGGATCGTTTGAGTGTGACTAAAATTGACGATGGTGGCGTAGCGGACGTTCCAAGGGATGACAATGGTTATGTGCAAGTGGTTTGCGGTGCGCCGAATGTTCATGCTGATATGTGGGCAATTTGGTTGCCGCCAAAAAGCACCGTCCCAGCAAGTTTTGATGACGCCGAGCCGTTCGTGCTGGATGCGCGACCGCTGCGTGGAATCTTAAGTCAGGGTATGCTGGCGGCGGCTGACGAGCTGGCGATTGGTACGGATCACGAGGGAATTATTGAGATCAATGAGCGTGATATTCCGGCAGGCGTTACACTTCAGGCTGGCGCGAGTTTTGCGGAAGTGTTTGGGCTGGACGATTACGTGCTGGAAATTGAGAATAAGATGTTTACACACAGGCCGGATTGTTTTGGGCAACTCGGTGTGGCGCGCGAAATTGCTGGCATTTTTCATCAGCAGTTTAATAGTCCTGACTGGTATAATGCTATTCAAGAATTCGCAGATAGCGATGGTTTAGAGCTTGAAGTGTTTAATGAAGCCAATGAGCTTGCGCCCGCATTCTCTGTGATTGCTATAAAAAATGTAGATATTCACCCAAGCCCGTTGTGGTTGCAATGTCAATTAGTCGCAATGGGCGGAAAGCCTATCAACAACATCGTTGACGCGACAAACTACGTGATGTTTATGACTGCGCAGCCGACTCACGCCTATGATTACGACAAGTTGCGCGGGCATAAACTTGGCGTGCGAATGGCGCACGATGGTGAGAAAAGTTGGTTTGCTTAATGGCAAGGAATATGAATTGACGGCTGGCGATATTGTGATCGCTGATGGCGAAGGTGTGATTGGGTTAGCTGGAATTATGGGCGGCGTTGATACGGAAGTTTCGGCTGAAACGAAGAATATTGTCCTTGAATGTGCCAATTTTGATATGTACGCGCTACGTCGCACAGCTATGCGCCACGGAATTTTCACCGACGCTCTGACTAGGTTTAATAAGGGACAGTCGCCAGCGCAAATTGACCCTGTCTTAAAATGGTTAATTGGTATGGTTGGTGGTGAGCAAGCTAGTCCTATGCTATTTAAGAATCATTCTTCATTGCGACAAGTGCTGGTCGATGGTAAGCACTGGCACGGTGGATTGTTGATTCCTAAAAGGTTTGTCGAAGAACGTCTGGGTATTGACTTTGCTGAGAATGAGATTGAGGCACTACTAAAGAATGTTGAATTTATCGTTGACGATGGTAATAAATATGGCGAAGCTGGCGTGATGGTTTACAGTCCATTTTGGCGAACAGATATTGAGCTTCCTGAGGATATTGTTGAGGAAGTTGGGCGATTATATGGCTTTTGATAGATTGCCGCGTCATTTGCCAGAGCGAAGCATTAAGCCTGCGCTGAAGAATGAGCGTCGTGAATTGAAAGCAGAGAATTCGTCAAAGTTTGTCGCGAGCTGGAGCGAACGAAGTTTTGACGTATAGTTTCGTTCATGAGCGCGTTTTGAAAAATTCTGACCAAGATCCGAGCCGTGCGTATCGCTTGAGTAATGCGCTTAGTCCAGACTTGCAATATTACCGAATTAGCATTTTGCCGAGTTTGCTGGATAAAGTTCACGCCAATATAAAATCTGGGCATGACGAATTTCATGCTGTTTGAAATTGGCAAAATTCACGATAAGAAATTAGGATTTTAACGATGAGAAATTTGCCGATTGAAAAGACTTTCATTGACGGAGTTTATGCGAATAAAAAACCTCAAACTGGCGCGCCGTTTTACAAGGTGAGAAAAATTACTGAAAGACTGATGAAAGATTTGAGCGTTGAGGTTGATTTTGTGAAGATTGCGGAATCTGACAGCGACGTTCCCAGCGCCATTTGATGCGAAAACGCAGTGCTTGGATTGTAGCGAAGAATGGTGACAATTTGGGGATTGTTGGCGAGCTGGTTTCATCTGCTCGACGCAACTTCAAATTGCCAGATTACACGACAGCGTTTTTCTATTGATATTGAAAAAAATTGCAGGAAAATCTGAGTAAAAAAATCAGGGCTATAATTACCAGCCGTTAAGTCGTTTTCCGTCGACCGCCAGAGATATTTCATTGAAAAATGGATTCGAATGTTGATTATGCGAAGGTTTATGCTTGCGCTGAAGAAGTTGCGAAAAAACACGGTGAGTTACAAATTAGCATAACGCCGATTGCGATATATCAGCCAAAAAATGACGATTCGACAAAAACTGTAACTTTGAATGTAAAGTTTACGAGCGCTGAGCGGACGCTGGAAGATAAAGACATTGCGCCGATTATTGAGGAGATTGCCGCGATGGCTGCGGAAGAATTCGACGCCGCTCAGGTTTAACGTGATTGTTGCGCTTGATAAAAATTGCTATAATTGAAAGGTAAATAAAGGAGGAATATGGCAACTACAAAAGGCCAGAGAATAGGTATTTGGGTTATTGCCGGCATGATGTTTTTAGGGACCGTTGGCGGATTTGTCGCTATGATGGTAGCGCCTGGAAATGAAGCCAAAGACCAAGCCGCGTTTAAGAAAGCCCAGGATGAATACACCAAGGCTACTGACGAACGGAAAAAGAAAGTAGAGGCTCAGGCTAATGAATTGAGCCAAAAATATTACGGCAAGTTTTCTGAGTTTAGCTCGCGAGTTGGCGCGTTTGAAGCTGGTGACGTGAAAGAGCTTGTTAAGGAAGATTTGGTCGAGGGCGAAGGCGCTGAGGTTAAGGACGACACCAAATTGGCTGTTTATTACATTGGCTGGAACGCTAAGGGTGAGATTTTCGATCAATCAATCGCTGACGGCAAATTGAAAGCTCCGCTCAATATGGACGGTCCGGCAAATACTGCAGTCATTCAGGGCTGGAAAGAGGGTTTGATTGGTATGAAAATTGGCGGCGTGCGTGAACTAACAATTCCAGCCAACAAGGCTTATGGCGACAAAGCTCAGGGTGATAAAATTCCTGCAAATTCTCCACTTAAGTTCGTGGTGATGGCTATTGAAAAGCCAGCTGATATTCCAGAACCAGAAATGCCAGAAGTGATGAAGCAATATTATCGATCGCGAGGTTTTCAATGTCTAAAGATGTTGTTATTGTTGGCGCTGGCCCAAGCGCGTTAACGGCGGCAATTTACTTGTCGCGTGAAGATGTCGACACGACGCTATATGAGCGTGGCGTGGTCGGCGGAATGGCGGCGATTACTGATCAAATTGACAATTATCCTGGATTTGCTGAAGGCGTTACTGGAATGAAATTGGCGTCTGAATTGCAACAACAGGCAGAGCGATTTGGTGCGAAGATTGAGTATGGCGACGTGACGGAATTGAAGCAAGTTGATGGCGAGTTGGAGCTGACAATTGACGGTCAATCTGTCCGCGCGAAGTCAGTTTTGCTAGCGACTGGCTCGAATCACCGCAAATTAGGCGTTCCGGGCGAAGACGAATTATATGGTCGAGGCGTTCATTACTGTGCGACTTGTGACGGTGCGTTTTATCGCGATAAGAATCTAATCGTTGTCGGCGGCGGAAACTCAGCGGTGCAAGAGGCGATATTTTTGACGCGATACGCTAGCCATATTGATCTGCTGGTTCGCAGTAAATTGCGCGCCAGTGATATCTTGCAAAAAAGATTTGCAAAAAGTATGTCGATGATGGAAAAATTACCGTTCACATCGGTGCAACGACTGATGAAATTATTGTCAAGGACGATAAGTTTTACGGTGTTAAAGTCGACCCAAAACGGCGAGCAGAAAGAATTTACCGCCGATGGATTGTTTGTGTTTATCGGGCTAATTCCGAACACACAATTCCTAGCAAATTCGGATGTTGAGTTGGATTTAGGCGGACACATCATTACTGACGAACATCTGCACACTAATATTCCTGGCGTTTTTGCTTCTGGCGATGTACGCTCAGGGGCAACTATGCAAATCGCTTCGGCGGTTGGTGAAGGTGCGGTGGCAGCGCTGCAGATTCGTGAATATTTACAAGAAAAGGCCAGAGAGGAGTAAAAAGATGGCAGATTTTAATCAAATTTTAACACCTGGTGATGTCGAAAATGGCATCGTAAATGTAGTTGTTGAGATTCCACAGGGATCAAGTCATAAAATTGAGTGGAATCGTGAGCTTGCAGTGATGCAGCTGGATCGTGTTGAGCCAGCTATTTTTGCAAAAAGCCAACAAACTACGGTTTCATTCCACAAACTTTGGATGAAGATGGCGACGAATTGGATGCGCTAATTATCACCGACGAACCGTTGACAACCGGTATTTTTTATGGAAGCAAAAAGTTATCGGCGTGTTGGAATTTGTTGACGATAATGAAGTTGACGACAAGGTTATCGTTGTGCCAGCCGACGACCGAAACACTGGCAACGCAATCAACTCACTAGAAGATCTACCTCCACAATTGTTGAAACAAATTGAACACCACTTTCAATCACTACAAGGATTTGAAGAAGCCTGGTTCAACTGTAGTTAAGAGCTTTGGCGACGTAGAAAGAGCAAAAGCAAATCATCCGCGAGTCAATTACTCGTTGGAACGAAAAATAAATCGCGTTTGATTATTGATTAAAACCGAGAGACTGGCGAGCGTTACTTGTGTCGGAAGAACGAGGAAACGCCGCCAGTTAATTGTTGTAAGATGCCGTTTGAGCGGGATAATTGTAAGCGCAATTTATCTTTGGCGTGTGGTGTAATTATGACGTCCCGCCAATCTGGTTTTGGGTGAGCGGATTTGCTTGTTAAGACTTCAATTGTGTCGCCGTGTTGTAATTTGTAATTGAACGGCTTCATTACGCCATTGATCTTAAATCCGCTTGCGCGCGCCGCGATGTCGGAGTGAATTCGGTAGGCATAATCCAAGGAAATGCGCCCGCTAGGCAAATCATAAATATCGCCCTTTGGTGAGTACACGAAAATCCTATCAGAAAACAGCTTCATTCGGAATTTGTTAGAGTCGAATCGCTTTCCTTCGCTAATTAAAGCGGCGGCTTCTTGAAGTTCGCGAATCCACGACAAATCGGCTGGCATAGTTCCGATTTTTCCTTTTTTATAGGCGTCGGTCAATTTTTGCTCATTATAATGGAAGCTGGCGCCAAACCACGCTCGGCATATTCGTGCATTTCTTTGGTTCGAATCTGGAACTCGACAATTTGTCCGCTCGGAGTTTGCACGGTTGTATGAAGACTTTGATAGCCATTTGGTTTTGGATTGGCAACATAATCTTTAATCCTCTCGTACATCGGCTGATACATATCGTGTAAAATTCCCAGAACCAAATATCCAGTCGATAAATCGTCGACAATTATCCTCAGGGCAATCAAATCATAAAATCTTATCGATATCACCAACTTTGTCCAATTTCTTAAACAAGCTATAAACGCTCTTAACGCGTCCGTCCATCTGAAAAACTAGCTTTTCCGCCTTCAGCCGTGCTTCAACTTCGCGGCGAACGTGATCCAATTTTCGTTGCGATTTTTTCAGTCGACTGTCCATCAAATTTTTGGTTTCCTGGAAAGCTTTCGGCATCAAATATCTAAAACTCAGCTCTTCCAATTGAACACGAACTCGTCCCATATTCAGACGGTCGGCCAGCGGTGCAAAAACTTCAATTGTCTCTCTGGCAATTTTTTTCTGCTTTTCTGGTGTCATAAATTGCAAGGTTCGCATATTGTGTAGGCGGTCAGCTAGCTTGATAATTATCACGCGCACATCTTCGCCCACGGCAATCATCAACTTGGTCAAATTGTCCTTCGTGTGCGGTAAATAACTATCCAGATTTCGCATCCCGGCGCGAGCTTGTGAAACTTTAGTTACACCATCCACCAGAAACGCCACATCTCGTCCAAACAAACTCTCCAAATCGTCCAAAGTTGCGTCAGTATCTTCAACGGTGTCGTGCAGAACTCCCGCCACGACCGTATCAATATCCATACCCCATTCAATCAGAATTCCCGCCACTGCCAATGGGTGGTTGATATAGGGTTCGCCACTTTTGCGCTTTTGTCCAGCGTGCTTTTCCGTGGCGTAATCGATTGCGCTCGCTAAAACCAATACTGGCACTTCGTCGTATTTTTTGCTAGCAATTGACAATAACTCTTCGCGCGTCATATTTATATTATACAACTTTGTAGTATAATTAAGAAAAGCTAAAGCGAAAATATCTAACAGGGAGGGCGATATGGCTGTAACGAGAATAGCAATTAACGGCTTCGGGCGAATCGGACGCAATGCGTTTAAGATTGCGAACGAGCGAAGCGACTTGGAGATTGTCGCGATCAATGATTTAACTGACACGAAAACGTTGGCTTATTTGTTGAAGCATGATAGCAATTACGGCGAGTACGGGCGTCAAGTTGATTTTACGGAAAACGAGCTGATTATTGAGGGCAAGTCGGTTAAGGTGTTGGCTGAGAAAGATCCAGAAAATCTGCCGTGGCGAGATTTGAATATTGATGTGGTGATTGAATCGACAGGATTTTTTTCACTGATAAAAGATGGCGCGGGCAAGCACTTAACGGCTGGCGCAAAACGTGTGGTTATCAGTGGTCCGACGAAGTCTGAGGGAGTCGATACGATCGTTCTGGGAACTAACGATGACAAGGTAAAAACGCGACTCCAATCGTGTCTAATGCTAGCTGTACGACCAATTCTTTGGGCGCGGTTATGGCGATTTTGGACGCGGAGTTTGGCGTTGAAAAGTCAATGCTAACGACGGTGCATAGTTATACGGCTAGCCAAAAACTTCAGGATGCGCCATCCAAGGATCTTAGAGAAGGTCGCAATGCCGCCGAAAACATTGTTCCGACTACGACTGGCGCCGCAATTGCTGTAACTAAAACCTTGCCGCAATTAACTGGAAAATTTGACGGACTTAGTGTGCGCGTACCGACTCCAGTGGTGTCGCTTAGCGACGTGACGGCGCTTCTCAGGAAAGATGTGACTGTCGAGCAGGTAAATGACGCGTTCAAAAAAGCCGCCCAGAGTAATTTCTATCAAGGCATTTTGGGTGTTTCTGAGGAACCTTTGGTGAGCCGCGACTTCATTGGCAATTCATATTCTGGGATTGTCGATCTTCCGTTGACGAAGGTAGTTGGTGGTAATCTGATCAAGGTTATGGTCTGGTATGACAATGAGTGGGGCTATTCTAATCGCTTGGTCGAGTTGGTAGCAGATGTTGGATACTATCTTAGCCGTAGCGAATAACTACACATAATTTCCTATGAAAATAGCCCGCCGAAAACGTGCTCAAGCTGAAACTGGATAATTCAACCCAGGAAACGCGGAAATTGCGTCTCAACTCAGATTGAATTAGTTTTCAGCGAGCTGTTTTCGTGCGGGCATTAACGTCCACTACTCTTCTTGTTGTTCCTCCACACTTGCAGCAGGATAGCTAACAGGAAGATCGTAAAGACAATCCCAAAGCTCCACCAGAATGACAGAGCTGAAATCTGGGCAAAGCTGAGGCCGTGTAGGGCTCCGGTCAGGAACTACCAAACTCAGGAGATCATCAGATCATGATCACACAAAACGTCACACTGATGGCCACCGTCGCGGCCACCAGCAGAAATGACAAGCATTTCTTCATTTTTTTCACCTCCTCTCAAAAGGTGAAGCTCAAAGCTAAAGGGCGACTTCCGCCCTAAGGCGAAACTCTGAGCGAAAGTTAATCTATTTATATCATACCAGTTATAAAATGTCAATACTCTTTGTCAAATAGCTACATCCTACCTCTGATAAAATACCTAACTTTTCCTTGCATCACCGAAAAACTTTATAATAAAATTATGAAAATCTACCTAGGATCTGACCACCGCGGCTTTATGTTGAAGGAAAAAGTTTTTGCCTATTTGGTTAAGAATGGCTATGACGTTCAAGACGTCGGCGGTGTAGAGTTAAATCCTGATGACGATTTTCCGCAATTCGCACAGGCGGCAGCGTTGAAGGTTATTAGGTGATGATAGCAAAGATCCGCGTGCGATATTAATTTGCGGCGGTGGTCAAGGAATGTGTATGGCGGCCAACCGATTCAAAGGAATTCGTGCCAGCGTTATTTGGGATGCGTTTGAGGCAAAGATGACGCGCCAAGATAACGACTCGAATGTTCTGTGTTTGCCGGCGCGAGTTTTGGAAGACAACGAATCTGCATGGAAAGGAATTGTGGAAACGTGGCTGAAACACTCCTTACGCGAATGCCCCGCGATTTAATAGGCGTAATGCGCAGTTGGATGAATTGTCATGAGTAATTCTGTAATCGCACCAGCAATTTTGGCGGAGAATGCCGAACAATATAAAGAGCAGGTTAATAAAATAACGGGTTTTGCTGAGCGTGTGCATATTGATATTTCTGATGGCGAATTTGCTCCGACATTGACAGTTGGAATTCCAGAATTATGGGCGCCAGAGGGCTGGACGATTGATATTCATGCGATGGTTAATGATGTTGCTGAGTATGTTCCGAAGTTGATTGCCTTTAAGACCGCATATGATTATTATTCACGCAGAGGCGACAGGAGATGTGAAGACTGCGCTTATGCAGATTCGTCAAGCTGGAATTATGGCGGGACTGGCGCTACTTAAGCCGACGGTTCCGCGAACGGTTGAGGAATTGATAAAAATAGCAGATCATGTGATGATTTTTAGCGGTGAGCTGGGACGATTTGGCGGCACTGCTAGTCTTATGCAACTAGAAAAATACGACTTATTAAAGCTATTAATCCTAGCGTTGAAATCGGTTGGGACGGTGGAGTGGCGGTAGATAATGCGTATAGTTTGGTTCAGGGTGGCGTTAATGTTTTGAACGTTGGCGGCGTTATTCAAAAATCGTCAGATCCGCGCACCATTTTCTCCAGATTGCAGCAGGAGATTAATAAAACGAGCGTGCTTTAATGGATGCCGACCAAATAGCGAAATTGAAGAAAATATCACAGAAATTACGTCGATCTGTTATTCGCGAATTATCGGCGGCTGGTTCGGGGCATTCTGCTGGTTGCTTGGGATTCGCTGACGTTATGGCGGTTTTGTATTTTCACGCCATGCAATTAGATCCTGAGAATCCTAATTGGGAAGATCGGGATATTTTCGTAATGAGCAACGGCCATTATGCGCCACTTTTATATGCGACGCTGGCGGAGCGGGGATTTTTCGATAAAAAAGAGTTGGCTAATTTGCGAAAAATTTGGCTCCAAGCTTCAAGGTCATCCGGAGCGCGGCAGTTTACCGGGAATTGAAACGACTAGCGGTCCTCTGGGCTGTGGTCTAAGTCAGGCGGCCGGCATGGCGTATTCATTGCAATATTTGGGTGGCAATTCTGAGCGATTCGTTTACTGCAGTTTGGGTGATGGCGAGCTTGACGAAGGGAATATTTGGGAAGCGGCGATGTTTGCCGCGAAATACGATTTGTCAAATATAATTGCGATTGTTGATAGAAATAATATTCAGATTGGTGGCGATACGGAAAAGGTGATGCCGCTAGGTGATTTGGCGGACAAATGGCGAAGTTTTTGGCTGGGATGCGCAGGAAATTGATGGACATAATTATTCGGCGATAATTCAGGCGATTGATAAGGCAAAGAATTCTCGACAGCCGAGCGTGATAATTGCGCATACAATTCCTGGCCGTGAGCGTTGATTTTTATGGAATACGATTACCGTTGGCATGGAAAATCTCCAAACGCCGAGGAAGCGGAGCGGGCGCTTGCTCAATTGAGCGAAGGAGGCGGCGAATGAGTTTCTTAATGGAGAAATTGGCAGAATTCAGAGCTTGCGGCAATTCGGATGGGTTTTGGCGAAGGCTTGGTGGATATTGCGAAGAAAAAAATAATTTGGTGGTGGCGCTGAGTGCGGATTTAATGGAGAGCGTTGGTTTTGGCAAGTTTTATGAGGAAATCGGGAAACCGCGGGCAATTGAAGTTGGCGTAGCAGAACAGAATTTGGTTACCGTGGCGTCTGGATTGGCGGCTATGGGAAATATTCCGTTTGCGGCAAGTTATGCGGCGTTTAGTCCGGTCGCAACTGGGAACAGATTCGAACGACTGTTTGCTTAAATAATCAGCCGGTCAAGCTGGTCGGTTCTCATGCAGGGCTTAATGTTGGTCCGGACGGTGCGACACATCAAATGTTGGAAGATATTGCGCTGATGCGAAGTTTGCCTAATATGGTGGTGTTGGCGCCGGTGATGTCAATGAAGCCAAGCTGATCGCGGCGGCAATGGCTGGAGATAAACGCCCGAATTACGTAAGATTGCCAAGAGAAAAAACGCCGCTATTCTTAAAGTCAATCTACTTTTGAGATTGGAAAAAGTTATGCGTTGAGGCACGGCAAAGATGTTGCCTTGTTTGGAACTGGCGTGATGACTTATCAATTGTTGCTGGCGGCGGAAAAAGCTGGTGAATGAATATGACATTCAGGCGGAGGTGATTCATTTTTCCGACGATTAAGCCGCTGGACGAGGATGCTGTGCTTGATGCAGCTCAAAAATGCCAAGCCGTCATTACGACGGAAGAAGGGCAGATTGCTGGTGGATTTGGCTCAAGCGTGGCAGAAGTTCTTAGTGAGAATTTGCCTGTGAAGATGAAGCTAATCGGCGTCAATGATACATTTGGCGAGTCTGGCAAAATGTCTGAATTATGGAAAAAAACACGGTTTGGATGTCGATTCAATTGTTTGTAGTATTGTCAATTTTCTCCAGTAAAAACCCGCCAGGAGCTACTATTCTCTTGGCATAGCGGGCGGTAATTGATATAATTACCATAAGTATTTTAGGGGGCAGTATGGGATTATCGATTTCAGAGATTCGGAAAAACACGACGCGGGCGCGTCATTTAATGCAGCGAACACGAGCGCAACGCTTTGCGGTTGGGGCGTTTAATATTGACAATCAAGAGACGCTGATTGCGGTGGCGCGGGCGGCACAAAAGCTTCAATCACCAGTGTTGGTTGAGGTTTCTGACGCCGAAGTGAAGGCTATGGGTCTAGAGAACGTTCGCGATTTGGTGGACAATTATAAGGCTGAGTACGGAATTGAAATGTACTTGAATTTGGACCACGGACCGACGGGTTGAGGGTTGTAAGCGAGCGATTGACGCTGGAGTATGAGTTTATTCATATAGACATTTCTCAGGCAAATCACGACGCTTCTGATGAGGAAATCATTGCGAAGACTCGTGAAGTTGTTGAATATGCCAAGTTTACTGGCGCGCTAGTGGAATCTGAACCGCATTATTTTGGCGGCAGCTCAAATGTTCATACAGAAGACATAAATTATGAGGAAATAAAAAAGACTTTCTCTACACCAGAGGGTGCACGTGCGTTTGTCGAGGCGACTGGAATTGATACTTTTGCGGCGGCGATTGGCAATTTGCATGGCAAATATCCAGTTCCGAAAGTGTTGGATTTGGATTTGTTGGCTGACATTCGCGAGGCGATTCATTGTCAGATTTCGTTACACGGTGGGTCTGGCACGCCGCTACATTATTTTGAGGATGCTGCGAAAATTGGCGTTTCTAAAATCAATATCAATTCTGATATGCGTTACGCTTTCCGAACGACTTTGGAGAAAACCTTGCGAGAAAATCCAAATGAGTATGCTATTGTTAAATTAATGCCGCCAGTTTATGCTGCCGTACAGGAAGTGGTGGAGTCGAAGATTAGGCGTTTAATTCCGTACGAAAGGCGGTGGTTTAATGGCAAAAATCATCACCGTTGGTGCGGCGATTCAAGACGTATTTTTAAGCCAATCAGACGCGCTGACGCCAGTTTGCGAAAGTCCAGAACACTGTTTTGCGCGACTGGATTTGGGGGCGAAAGCCGACGTAAACCAGATTCATTTTTCGACTGGCGGTGGCGCTACGAACGCTGCGGTAACGTTTTCCAGGCAAGGGCATTATGCTAGCTTTATGGGCGCAATCGGTCATGATCCAGCTGGGCAAGCGGTAATTGCGGATTTGGACAAGGAAAATATTGACACGCATTTGGTGCGATATTCGCCAAAATACAGTACGGGATATTCGGTGTTATTATTAGCTTCAAATGGCGAGCGAACAATTTTAACGTACCGCGGTGCTTCAACGCATTATCATGAGGCGGATTTTGATTTGTCTGAAGAGGACGCGGATTGGCTATACGTTTCAACTTTGGCGGGAAATATGTCAATGCTTCATAAGTTATTCCAACAAGCCAAGCGTCGCGATATGAAAATCTGCTTTAATCCTGGAAAGAAAGAGCTGGCACAAAAGGATAAATTACTGGGATTATTGTCTGATGTTGATGTTTTAACTTTGAACAAAGAAGAAATGCAACAGTTGGTGTCTGGCGAGGATTTAGAAGTCTTGGTCAGAAGAGGTTTGAGATTAGTTCCAGTCGTCTTGGTGACGGACGGCGTAAATGGCTCAATTGCAAGCGACGGAAAAACTATCGTGCGAGCGCTGATGTACGACGACAGGCCGTCAATTGACAGAACTGGCGCTGGAGATGCGTTTGCGTCAGGGATTTTTTTGAGTGAATGGGCGCGAAGTGGCAATTTGAAAAACTCTGTGATTATGGGCAGTGCGAGATGCTAGTTCAGTGGTTATGAAAATTGGAGCAAAGGCTGGAATTTTTATATGCTGGCACAGTACTTCATGCTATGCCAATTCAAGAAAGGGAATTATAATGGCACATAATTTGGGAAAATTGTTGGGCGATGACGCGAAAAAGCGTCGAGCATTAACGAGCTCAGGCAGATGACTAGGGATGACAGTGACGTGCGATTGATTGCGGAGATATTGGCCAGAGCGCACTCGATTATTCGCTCTCTGAGGCCTTGATCCGTCAAACGCTACGGCAGAAGAAATTTATCAATCACTAATGGCTATTGCACCTAAGGTGGACAAATGGGCGCCGTTTAAGGCTTCTGAGTGGGTGCTTTTGGACGTTGATGGGCAAGTGATTTCGTTTTAATCCGATTGACATTATAAATAATTATCACTGCCAGTTACCTCTGGGGAAGCAGCAAACAACGTATGGCAAGCGAGGTCTGGGATTTGAGATTACGCGCTGATATAAAAACCACCCGCGCACGTACAATCCAGCCGTAGAGCGAGTGGTATGCCAAAGGTGGAATTTGTTGGATTGAGCCGAAACCTAAGAAATAACTATCGGTCGCAACAAGTTCGCTGATTTTTAATTAAATTAACCACCTCTGGAATATCTTCGGTAATTGTGTAGATTTTTTCATCACCGTCAGAAATTAATTTATTTGGAAGCATATTTTCGCGAACAAAAATCATCCCATTGCCCCAGAATTTTTATCAAAACAGGACAATTGGCACTGGGTGCCATTTTCTTAGTTTGTGTCAATGTGATAATCTCACAAATTTCGTCCATTGTGCCGAATCCGCCAGGGAAACAAAACGTACGCATCGGCCAGAAGTGTCATAACAATTTTTCGTGGTGCGAAGTGAGTGAATGCGAACGAATCTGTCGTGTAGTTGTTTAATGATTGCTCGTGTGGCAAGCGAATGTTGAATCCGACTGATTCTCCGCCAGCTTCCATGGCGCCGCGGTTTGCTGCTTCCATAATTCCACCACCACCGCCGGTGATAATTGTGTAGCCTTCTTTAGCTAATTGAAACGCTAAGTCTTTAGCTTTTTGATAATATTCGCTATCTTCGGTTATCCTGGCCGACCCAAAAAAAGTTACGGTTTTATGATATTTTTGGAGAATTTCATAGCCGGCATGAATTTCGTCATCGACTTTTCCTAATCTGAACATCGCAGCCTGAAGTTGCAATTCGCGCGGAATACAAACATTTTTCGGTGTCATCATTATCCTTTTTATTTTATGATTTTAACTTTATTACTATATCATAAAATGCCTATGGTTACAATACATTGACGGCAAATAATCCATCATATACAATCAAAGCACAATCTAAATGGAGGTTTTATGGAAAATAAATCAACGGCTAACAAATGGCTGATCGCGGCAGTGATTGTTATGGGTATAATCATTGTTGCTATGGCTACTTGGATAATTGCTGGTGCTGTGTATAAAGATAAGGATTCTAGCGCTTCGGTAAAAAGTAGCCAAACAAAGAAAGACTCATCTGATTCACTGGAAAAACTCGCGGTGAAGGCGAGGAGCCGTCAAATGAGGCAAAGAAAGAATATAAAGATTTCCGAACCAAAGGAGACGGTACGGGCATTCGTTTAATTTCAGCAAGTGATGTTGATAAATTGGATATTGACAGTTCTTTGAAGAAGTTCTTGAAGTCTAAAGTCGGTCAGCCAATTCCAGAGCGTGAAGGTTCTGTGTATGAGCCAATCATCGACCGTGCATACGGAAAATATGCGGCAGTATATGGCTTGACGAACGCTTATACTATCATCGGACCAAAAGAACGGCACTGGTGAAATTGCAATTGTTGCGGGTACGCAGCAAGGCGGCATGTCATGCTCAGACTTGAAGTCGGCGTCGGTTCCGAGTCGCTTGGTTGACGGCAAATGTGAAGTTTCTGGCTCGTCTCAAACTTATAGCCAAGACTAGTTTTCATAAATATAGTAAAATAGAGAGGTGAATAAATTTCGCCTCTCTTCTTCATATCAGCCCACGGGCGATCAGCCGCGAGCAATTGCTCAGTTAGTCGATGGTTTGGAAAAAGGTCAGCGCGAGCAAACTTTGCTGGGCGTAACTGGTTCAGGCAAGACGTTTACAATGGCGAATATTATTGCCAAGCGTAATGTGCCGACGCTGGTTTTTGGCTCATAATAAGACTTTGGCGGCGCAACTTTTTTCTGAGTTTAAGGAATTTTTTCCGGACAATGAAGTCCACTATTTTGTTAGCTATTTTGACTATTACCAGCCAGAGGCGTACATCGCTTCAAGCGACACTTATATAGAGAAAGATTCGAAAATCAACGACGAAATTGATCGGCTTAGGCACGCTGCAACTTCTGCGCTGCTTACGCGCCGCGATGTGATTATCGTAGCGAGTGTGAGCTGTATTTACGGCATTGGTTCGCCAGAAACTTACGCCGATATGGCTATTAAATTGACCGTTGGTGAGCGTCGAGTTCAGGACAAGTTTATTCGCCTACTAACCGACATTCAGTATAAGCGCAATGACATCGATTTTGCGCGCGGAACTTTTCGGGTGCGCGGTGATGTCGTGGATATTTTTCCAGCGGGTCAAGATACTGCGGTTCGCGTGGAATTCTTTGGCGATGAAATTGAGCGGCTGACGAAGATTGACCCTTTGACTGGCGAGATTTTGGATCGGCCAGATCAATTGACAATTTTCCCGTCCAGTCATTATTCGACGCCACGTGAACGAATTGAAAAGGCAATTGTTGGGATTGAAAATGAGTTTAATCAACGACTGAAATGGTTTTGAAGATAATGGCAAGTTTTTAGAGGCGCAAAGGCTAAGTCAGCGCACCAAATATGATTTGGAGATGCTGAAGGAAACTGGTTTTGTGAAAGGGATTGAAAATTATTCGCGCTATTTGACCGACCGAGAACCTGGCGAACAGCCTGCGACTTTGATTGATTATTTTCCGGACGATTGGCTGCTTTTGGTTGACGAATCGCACATGACATTGCCGCAAGTTCGGGGAATGTACAACGGCGATCGCGCCCGTAAGGAAGTTTTGGTTGAGCATGGTTTTCGTCTTCCGAGCGCGCTGGATAATCGCCCACTTCGATTTGACGAGTTCAATCAGCATATTCATCAGGCAATTTATGTTTCCGCCACGCCGGGAGATTATGAACTTTCTCACTCACCAAAGCCAGCTGAGCAGCTTATTCGGCCGACTGGGTTGCTTGATCCGCCAATTGAAGTTCGACCGACCGATGGGCAAGTCGATGATTTGATGGAGGAAATTCGCCAGACGATTGCGAAAGGTCATCGCGTGTTGGTGACGACATTAACTAAGCGAATGGCGGAGGACTTGAGCGCTTATTTGACGGAAAATGGCGTAAAGACGGCGTATTTGCATAGCGAAATTGATACGCTGGAGCGTGGCGATATTCTGAAAGATTTGCGACTTGGAACGTATGATGTACTGGTTGGGATTAATCTATTGCGTGAAGGTCTGGACCTTCCGGAGGTAAGTTTGGTGGCAATTATGGACGCCGACAAGGAAGGTTTTTTGCGTAGTGAGCAGGCGCTGATTCAGACGATTGGGCGAGCGGCGCGGCACGTTGACGGGCGAGTTATTATGTACGGCGACAATGTTACGGATAGTATGCGCCGAGCAATTGACGAAACGAATCGGCGTCGGGCGATTCAGCAAAAATATAACGAAGAGCATAATATTACGCCGCAAACTATTCAGAAGAAAATTGACGACGGTTTACGCTCGATTATTCCGCAGAAAGAATCCGATAAAAAGCCAAAGCTTAACCTAAAGAAAATTCCAAAAGACGAATATCCGGCTTTGATTAAAGACCTGACGGCACAGATGGAATTACATAGTGCCAATCTGGAGTTTGAAAAAGCGGCAGAACTACGTGATTTAATTGCAGAAATTCGTCATACGATGTAGAATAAAAATATTATTAGATTAGGAGGGATTATGGCAACAAAAGAACAACCACAGCCAACAAACGTCGCGCAACCAGAAATGCCGATGCAACCAAATGCTTACCAAGCATATCCACAATACGCATATGAAGACCCAAATAAGGGCAAAGCAAAGATGCTAACTTTGGAATACGCTTTAGCAATGGGCTCAGCGATTATTTCAATTATGTTGCTGATTGACATCATAACCAAGGTGTTTGGTTTGTGGACGAATTCAACGTCAATGTTATTAAGAAGTGTTGGCGGATTTTTCGCCCCATCAATGGTAACTCAGGGAACAGGAATTGTTGCAGCGTCAGTATTTGCTGTGCTTTTGGCTGTATTGTCACTAGTTCTATTCTCACGCGTATCAAAAGCCGTTCCGGAGCGTGAAGGTTACACAAAGCGAACAGCTTACAAATTGGTAACTTACGGTGGTTTGGCGGTTTTGATTATTCCAGCTGTCGACTTGGTTGCTCGATTAGTAAGTATTTTGATCAACTCATTGCTATTTATCGGCGTTGGTGACGGCGGCGAATTCTATAAGAGCTTGTACTTGGGTGAATTCTTGCCATACGCATTAGCTCTTGCAATTGTTGCTACTAGCGCTTACTTCATTTGCCAAATTGTCAAAGGACGCAACATGTCAAAGGCTTTGTCTTTGATGTTGATTGTGGCTTCTTCTGTCGTATTATTGACTGGCGCTATCACAATCGCCGTTAAAGCACACGACACGGGCAGCTCAGTAAAGACTGTTCCATCAGATTACAGTCGCTACAAGAACTACCAAGATTACTCAATGTAATAAAACTTGGAAAAATAAAGTCGCTCACTTTGATGGGCGGCTTTTTTTAGTGGTATAATATTGATATGATAACTATTTCTACCAGCGATATTCAGCACTTGGCGAGTTTGAGTAGTCTGGCATTGACTGATGACGAAACCGACGGACTGCGCCAAGATTTGGAAAATATAATTGGCTATATTGAGCAGTTGGGCGAGCTTGACGTGTCGGGTGTTGAGCCGACTTATCAAGTTACGGGGCTGAGCAATGTTTGGCGCGAAGATGAAATTCAGGCGGGGATTCCTGTTGAGAAGTTGCTTGATTTGGCGCCAGAAAAGCAGAATAATCAAGTGAAAGTTCCGCAGGTATTGTAATGAGTAAGATTAGTGATTTTATCGGAAAGAGTGCGGTCGAGAACGTAAAAGAAACGTTGCGACGAGCGCGTGAAATTGAGGAGTATAATGCACTGCTTAGCTTGACGGAAGAGCGTGCGCTGGAGCGAGCAGAAAAAGTTGATGCTGGCGAGATTTCTGGACGATTGGCGGGCGTGCCATTTTGTTGTGAAGGACAATTTTTGGCGTTTGGTGCGCCAACGACTGCCGCTTCAAAAATGCTAGAAAACTTTAATGCGCCACTACAGGCAACGGCTGTTGAAAAATTGGAAGCGGAAGGTGCGATTTGCATTGGTAAAGCGAATTTGGATGCTTTTGCACACGGCGGTTCGACGGAAAATTCGGCATTTGGCCCAACTAAGAATGCTGCGGATGGAAACGCGAGTTGCTGGTGGATCATCTGGTGGATCGGCGGTAGTTACGGCGCTGACGTGGTTTCATTTGCGCTTGGTACGGACACTGGCGGTTCGATTCGTCAGCCAGCCAGCTTTAATGGAGTGGTTGGAATTAAGCCTGACTTACGGGGCGGTTAGCCGTTATGGCGTAGTGGCGATGGCGTCAAGCACGGACACAATTGGCTGTTTTGCTACAGAATGCAGAAGACACTGATTTGGTGATGGAAATTATGGCTGGTCGCGATGATAAAAGATATGACGACTTTGCCTGATTTTTGGAATAATCAGCCAGAATTTGCAAAGAAAAGAATAGGTCTAGTTAAACAGTGCATGACCGATGACGTGGACGCGGAAGTCCGCCAAAAAACGCTTGATTATGCGGAGAAATTGAAGCAGCTTGGCTACGAAATTGAAGAAGTAGATTTGAGTATGATGCAACATTCTCTAGCGATGTATTACATAATTGTGCCGGCGGAATTGTCTTCAAATTTGGCGCGATATGACGGAGTGCGATATGGCCATCGAGCAGCGGAAGTGAAAACTTTGGCGGAACTTTACGGTCGCAGTCGAAATGAAGGTTTCATGACTGAAAATAAGCGACGAATTATGATAGGAAGTTTCGTATTGTCAAGTGGATTCTTTGACGCTTATTATATACAGGCTCAAAAAGCCAGGACGTTGTTGATTGACGAATTTAAGAAGTTATTTACCGAATATGATGCGCTATTGATGCCGGTTGCGCCGACTCCTGCGTTTAAGATTGGGGAGAACGCTAGCGATCCGATAAAAATGTATTTGGCGGACATTATGACTGTGCCCAGCAAGTTTGGCTGGACTTCCTGCGGTTTCGGCGCCAGCTGGAAATAGCGATGAAGGGCTGCCAATTGGCGTACAGCTTATCGGCGATTACAAGTCGGACAAGAACTTGCTGAAGCTAGTTTCGGAAGTGGAGGAGATTTGATGGACGGATTGATGGTCGCGATAGTTGTTGCGGCGTTGATTATCGGCGCCTTGCTGATGATTTTCATTCAATTGACTTCTCGTGGTCGCGGTCAAATTGACAAGGAAATGTATCAGAGGGTGTGGCGGCAAATTCTGCGCAATGTTGAAACCAGAAAATCGGAAAGTATGCAGATGGCGATAATGAAGGCGGACAAGTTGCTGGACAAAGCTATGCGCGACTGCGGCGTGGCTGGCGAAACGATGGGCGAACGTATGAAATCTCGCAAGGGATATTGGAGCGATGAAAATGGGCTTTGGGCGGCGCATAAATTGCGTAATCAAATTGCCCACGAAACCAACGTAACGGTAACGGCGCAGAGTTTTCGTCGGGCTATGGCGAGTTTTGAACAGGCATTAAAAGATTTGGGAGCATTATAATGAGTGTATATGACGATTATGAAATGACAATTGGTATCGAATGTCACGTTCAGCTAGCGACAAAAACCAAGCTATTTAGCCCGGCCGACAATGACGCTCGTGACGCTGAGCCTAATACTAAGACACATCAGATTGATTTTTGGTTTGCCGGGGATGTTGCCGGTTTTGAACAAACACGCTGTTGAGTTGGCGGTTCGCGCTGGAAAAAGCCTTGAATTCGCCGATTGCGCACGTTAGCCGATTTGATCGAAAGCATTATTTTTATCCAGATTTACCAAAGGGCTATCAGACTTCGCAGATGTATAATCGATTATTTTTGGCTGGATATGTCGATGCGCCATTGGAAGATGGTTCTTTGAAACGCGTGCGAGTTGACCATGCTCACATGGAGAAGATGCTGGTAAATTGACGCATCACGACGGCTATTCGTTAGTCGATCTTAACCGCGCTGGCACGCCGCTGATTGAGATTGTCTCTGAGCCAGATATGCATTCGGCTGAAGAGGCTAAAAGCTTACGTTTCGGAACTTCATAAATTGATGGTTTACGCGGGCGTGACTTATGGCAATTTGTATCACGGAAATATGCGATTTGACGTTAATATTTCGGTGGCAAAAAGGGTGCGACGGAGCTTGGAAAGCGCGCTGAAATTAAGAATCTCAATTCCTTCCGCAGTGTCGAGCGGGCCGCTGAGTATGAATTTAAGCGCCAAGTTGATATTTTGGAGCGTGGCGAAGAAGTTGTTCAGGAAACCAGGGGTTGGAATGATGACAAGCAGATAACTATTTCTCAGAGGTCAAAGGAGGACGCTCAGGATTATCGTTATATGCCAGACCCAGATATTCCGCCGGTTGTGTTGACTGACGAGGTGATTGCTGAAATTCAGTCCAAGGTGCCGATGCTTCCGGGCGAATATAGGGAAAAATGGAGCGCGCTAAACTTGGACAAATCTGTTATCAATTCGCTTTTGTCTAATCAGGATTATGCCCAGATTACATTGGAAGTTCAGGAAAAGTCTGGCGAGGCTTCCGCTAAGCGAGTCGCGCATTGGTTTGCGAGTGCATTGACGGCTTCTGATGAAAATGACGCGCAAACAGATAATGAATCTATACGCGTGGCGAGTTGACGATTTGATAGAATTGGCTGAAATGACAGAGAAGTCTGAAGTTTCCAGCACGAATGCGAAGGTTATTCAATGAGCTTCTGGCTGGCGCGAAAAAAATCCGCGTAAACTTGCCGAAGAGAAGAATTTATTGCGGGTCTCTGATGAATCGGCGATTGCCGCAATCGTTGACGAAGTTTTGAATGATCCAGCTTCGGCGGCGTCAATTGCAGATATCAAGGCTGGAAAAGATAAGGCTATCGGCTATTTGGTTGGGCAAGTCATGAAGAAGTCTAAAGGTCAAGCCAACCCAAGCCTTGCACAAAAGCTGATTCGCGAAAGACTTTAGAATTGCTGAAATAATAGGGAATAGGAGCTGAAATATGAGAAAACCAACTAAAGCTATCATCGCCGCTGCCGGTTTTGGTACGCGATTTTTGCCGCAAACCAAAGCTATGCCAAAGGAAATGTTGCCGCTGATTGATAAAGCCGATTATTCAATACGTCGTCGAGGAATTGGTTGAGGCTGGCATTAAAGATATTATCATTATCGGTAGCGCGAATAAGCGAGCAATCGAGGATCATTTTGACGAGCCGAATGAAGAGCTTTTGGCTAATTTGCGCGCTGGCGGTCCTAAAAAACAGCCGTTCATTGACGCGGTGCAGAATCTGGCTGATATGGCGAACTTTATTTATATTCGCCAGAAAGGTCCGTACGGCAACGCAACGCCTTTTGGCTTGTGCTTCGCATTTGATTCATCATGACGAGCCTGTGATTTACACATTTGCGGATGACTTTAGTGCGGCTAGTCCAAGTCGTTTCAAGCAGATGATTGAAGCGTCAGAAAACCTAGACGGAGCGGTTTTGTCGTGTAAGAAAATCACCGATGATGCGGAGTTTGATCGTTATGGAGTTATCAACGGTCAAGGAGTGAAAGACGGCGTTATAAAAATGACGAATATCGTTGAAAAGCCGGGCAAGGAGAACGCGCCTTCTGATTTGGCTAGCGTCAGTAGCTATTTACTTCCGGGCGAGATTTTCGGCTATCTAGACAAAGCCAAGGAAGAATTTGATGGCAATGGCGAGTTTACAATCCAGCCAATTATGCAACAAATGATTGACGACGGATTTGATTTCTATGGTGTAGAGATTACGAACGGCACTTATTATGACACTGGCGACAAATTGGAATATCTAAAAACGGTAATCGACTTTGGGCTGCGCGATCCTAACTTTGGTGATAAATTGCGCGCTCATCTGGCGGATCGCCTAAAATAATGTATAATAAATAGCATGAACGGATTGCTTATTATATTAGTGATTTTGATGGTGATTTTTGTCATCATGATGATCGCTATGACAATTTCTATCATCAAATTAACGCGTCAAATTCGTCAAACCCAGCAGAACGTGGAGGCAATAAGTCAGCGAATTGCTAGTCTGAACGGAATCGTAAGTACGGTTTCAATTGGTGTGGAAATAGCCAAAAGCTTCGCTTCAAAGAGCGGATTTTTCTCAAAATTTTTCTCAAAGAAGAAGGTAAAAAAGAGTGAAAAAGTCAGCAAAAGAACAGCCAAATAAGTTGGCAAAAAAAGTCGTTCGTGATAATGAAAAACGACGCTCGTCAGGCGATTTTTGGAGGATTTGTTCTTTGATTTTTCATAAATCTCGCCACCAAGTTTACTGGGTGAATTTTATTCGCGGAATTTTCTTTGGCCTTGGAAGTGCTTTGGGCGCGACGTTATTGATCGCGATATTGATTTGGATTTTGGGGCAATTTGCCGACATTTTCCCGCCGTTGGCTGATTTTATCAACCACTTAATTGAGACAATGCAACGTCGTCAATAGCGTGCTATAATTGTTATTAATGACTGAGGGACAAGCGAACAATCACCGTCGGCGGCTTTGAAGCCGTCGGTTTCGATGCATCTTCATAATCACACTTTTTCACTCGGTGCTGGACGGATTGACTAAGATTCATGACTTGGTCGATAAGGTTAAGGAGCTCGGAATGGAGGCTGCTGCCGTAACTGATCACGGCACGATGAGCGGCATTCTGGACTATTACAAGACTGCCAAAAAGCGGGAATTAAGCCGATTATCGGAATTGAAACTTACGTGGCGACTCGTTCGCGATTTGACCGCGATCCGGGCAAAGACAAAGCAGCAGTTTCACTTGACTGTGCTGGCGATGAATAATACGGGCTTCCATAATTTGATGAAGCTGTCGACGCGTGCCAATCTGGAGGGAATGTATTATAAGCCGCGAGTTGACCATGAACTTTTGGAGGAATTGAATGAGGGATTGATTGTCCTGAGTGGTTGTGCAAGTGGTGAAATTGGTGTGGCGTTGAAAGAGGATGATTATGATCGCGCTCGTGAGATTGCCAAATGGTATAAGTCAATTTTTGGCGATCGTTATTATTTGGAGCTGCAGGACCACGGACATCCGAAATCAGACACGCACTGGGACGTGCAGGCGAAGATCAACGAAGGCTTGATTAAGCTTTCGAAGGAGCTTGATATTGAAATGGTGGTGACTTGTGATGGTCACTATTTGACGCACGAATATCAAGACGCGCACGAGATTCTGCTTTGCGTTGGGACGGGCTCGTATCTCAGCGATGAAAAGCGAATGAGCTTGAAGGATTTTGAGCTTCATTTGACAGATCCGCGCGATATTATCGATCACTGGGGCGAGGAATTTCCTGAAGTTATTCGCAACACGAAGAAGATTGCCGATCGCTGCGACGTTGAGATTGAGCTTGGGCGAATTCTTATTCCAAAATATCCATTGCCAGACGGCGAGAATGAACATTCGTATCTGCTTAGATTGACATATCAAGGTTTGTTGCAGCGTTACAACGGAACTTCGAAGGAGGAGGCTGAAAAGTTGGATCCTGATGAGATTATTCCGAAGCTGTCTGATGAGGTTCGTGAGCGCGCTGAGATGGAGCTTGGCGTGATGGGAAATATGGGCTATGAAGGTTATTTCTTGATTGTCCAGGATTTTTATCAACTGGGGAAAATCTCAAGGAATTGTTTTTGGTCCAGGGCGTGGTAGCGCGGCTGGCTCGATTATTGCGTATGCGTTGAACATTACGGATCTTGATCCTCTAAAATACGGTTTGCTATTTGAGCGATTTCTTAATCCTGATCGTATTTCTATGCCCGATATCGACGTCGATATTCAGGACACGCGCCGCGACGAAGTGATTGAATATTGTGCGAAAAAATATGGCGAAGATCATGTCAGTAATATCGCAACGTTCGGCAAGATGTTTGGTCGTATGGCGGTGCGTGACGTTGCCAGGGTTTTGGAGGTTCCGTATGCTGAGAGCGACCGCTTGGCGAAGTTGGTTCCGCCGCCAAACCAGGGGCGTCATATTCCGTTGTCCGTGAGTATTAAAGAGGATGCGGATCTTCGGAATGAATATGAAAATAATCCAACTGCGAAGGAAGTTTTGGACTATGCAATTCAGCTGGAAGGGACGATTCGTAGTCACGGCGTTCATGCCTGTGGCGTGGTGATTGCGCCAGATACGTTGGTCAATTATATTCCGCTTGAAATGGCGCAAAAGGGCGTAGTGGCAACTCAGTTCCCGATGGGCGAGGTTGAAGAGTTGGGTCTATTGAAGATGGACTTTTTGGGGCTTTTCAGACCTTACGATCATTAATAATGCCATGAGGATTATCCGAAAAGCTTACAAGAAAGAAATTAATCTTTCGGAGCTGCCGCTTGATGACAAAAAGACCTACGAGCTGTTTCAGCGCGGCGACACGACTGGCGTATTCCAGTTGGAATCGGCGGGAATGAAGCGATATTTGCGCGGGCTAAAGCCGACTACGTTTGAAGATATTATTGCTATGGTGGCTCTTTATCGCCCAGGTCCGATGCAGTTTATTGACAGCTTTATTAGGCGTAAACACGGCGAGGAAGAAATAACTTATTTGCATTCCGGAATGAAAAACTCGCTGAAAAATACTTACGGAATTTTTGGTCTATCAGGAGCAGTTTATGCAGATTTCTAAGGAATGGTGTGGATTTACTGGCGGTCAGGCTGATACGTTGCGAAAGGCTGTTGGTAAGAAGAAAATTGACTTGATGAAAAAGGTCAAGCCTGAATTCGTCGAGGGTGCGGTTAAAGTTGGTGGCGCAACTAAGGAAATTGCGGAAACTTTCTGGACTCAGTTGGAGGAGTTCGCCAACTATTGTTTCAATAAGTCGCACGCCGCTTGTTATGGTTTGATCGCCTATTGGACGGCTTATTTGAAGGCGCATTATCCCGACGCGTTTATGGCGGCGCTTATGACTAGCGACCATGATGACACTGATCGTCTGGCAATTGAAATTACCGAATGCAAGCACATGGGAATTAGCGTGTTGAGTCCTGATATAAACGAGGTCGTTCGTTGAGTTTGCTGTGGTGCCGAATGAGAATAAAATTCGCTTTGGTATGTCGGCGGTGAAGGGCGTTGGTGTTGGTGCGGTCGAGGAAGTTCTGCGGGCGCGCGAAGATGGGCCGTTTACGTCGGTTGAGGATTTTGCTAGGCGCGTTTCAACCAGCAAATTCAATAGAAAAGCCTGGGAGTCGCTTATTAAGTCTGGTGCGTTTGATGATATGGGAGATCGATCTGATTTGCTATTTAATCTGGATTCTATTACGTCATTTGCGTCCAAGCTCCAAAAAGAAGCCGCCAGTGGACAGACTAATTTGTTTGGAATGCTGGGCGGTGATGAGGCGGCGAGCGTCCAATCAACTCTTCACCTCCAGAAGGCTCCCGTGAAACACGACGATAAAGAGCGCTTGATGTGGGAGCGAGAATTGTTGGGGTTGTATATCTCGGCGCATCCGCTTGATAGATATGAAACATATTTGAGCGAGCAAACTCAACCATTGACGCAATTAGTTCCTGAGTACGACAGTCGAATGATGACGGTCGGGGGAATTATTAGCACTGTTCGTACAATTGTCACAAAAAGCGGTTCGAAAATGGCGTTCGTGGGAATTGAGGACAAGTTTGGTGAGGGCGAGATAATCGTCTTTCCAAATCTGTATGAGAAAGTTGGCGCCAAGTTGGTTCAGGACGCGGTGATTCGAGTTTCTGGTAAAAATTCAGCGCGAGATCGTGACGGAAATTTGGGCAATGAAAGTAAGCTAATTGCCGATGATATTATTGCGATTACGGATAACGATATCAATGGCTATGAGTCGACTGGTCGTAAAATGGATGCGCCAAAAATTAGCTCTGCTGTAAAAAAAGAGCGCCGTGAAGCTTATCGTAATCAGAAAAATGGAGTTTCTCCGAAGTCTGCCGTAAAGAATGATGCCGCCAAACCGCAGCCAAAAACTCATTCAGCGCCTGTTAATGTTGCACCAGAAATTCCCGCTCAAAAGTTATTTGTGTATATTAAAGGGACCGAATGACCATTCGCGATTAGTGAAAATGAAGTCTGTTTGCAGCGAGAATGCTGGCACGACTGACGTGGTTTTGGTATTGGGCGAGAAAGAAAAATCAGCCATGCGCCTGCCGTTTAAGGTGGATGCTAATGACAATTTATTAAGCCAATTAAAAAACACTCTGGGTGAAGGTGTGTAGTTCTAAAGTGATAGTTAGCCCGCTGACAGAGGCCTTAGCCGGAGCTGGTTGCTCTACGGCGGGCTAACTTGTCAGCAGGGCATTAAGCCCCCTGTTTTCTCGCTAGGCGGCGATTAAGCTACCTTGTCGTTGCGCAACTTACTCCAGAAAACCACAGCCGTATACAGGCTGCTGAGCTGGAGTAACCCTAACACTATGTTAACTTCAGGGCTACGCATCATGGATCCAAACTGGATCCAGAAACAGGCAAACGTAGCCGCTACTAGGGACTAGAGCTACTACGCCTAGGTTTCCCTTGTTAATAAAAGCGACCGGTCTTCTCAGCCAGCGTCACGACTTCTGCCGACAAGCAGAGCAATAATAATTGCCCCGCAATAGCGAAAACAAACAGGTTGGAAGCCATCTCGCGCTCCTTTCTGTAGGGACTACTTTCTCCGGGGGATTCGAGAAAGCTTTTATAGATATAACACATATAGTTAATAAAGTCAAGTGGCGTGATGAAAATAGATTACCTTCAAATGAAAATAGCCCGCCAAGAGAGCTCCAGCCAAGACCGAAGTCTTAAGGTAAACTATTTTCTGACAGGGAAGATTAGCCCAAATAGCGCAATTCCTGTTGCGACCGACACGTTGAATGATTCTTTTTGACCGAACATCAGGGATCTCTACAGTGAAATCACAGTTGCCCAAAAAGTTCTGGCGTGATTCCGTGGACTTCTTCTCCGAGTAGCAGCGCAAATTTTTCAGGCGGCTGAAATTCTGGCAACATCACACTGTCTTTTGATTGCTCCAGCGCAACAATTGGCAAGTTTTTCTGTTCGCTGATTCTCTTTAATCCAGTCATTGATATCCTCATAAAACTCAAAGCGGTACCAAACTTTCCGCGCCCAAAGCGGTTTTTATGAATTTGGCTGGTGATTTTTCTCGCGAGATGTGTGGCGGGCGGGGATCTTCAGATCAATTTCTCCATCAACAAGCGCACAAGCAGGCGCTTTGCTACATAAACTCAATTCTGGATACGGCGTGTAGCCGCTAAGAATAATCTTTTTACGCCAAATCCTTCGGCCGTGCGAAAAATTGCCCCAACATTATGCGTCGAGCGAATATTGTGGACTAACAGAGTAATTTCTGGATTCATATCACTATTATATCACTCGTCAAAACCGTAAAGCTTTTTGGTATAATTTTTCATATGGACGAAGATAAAATTCAGGCGCGACGCCGTGAGCAAGATGAGGAAGCTACTCGTCGTCGAGCGTCAATTTTAGGACTTCAATATCTTGATGGGCGGGAATTTGAAGAGACTTTACCCTTGCTTAAGGATGTTTTAACGATAGAAGAGATGTATAAAGGTCGGCTGGTTCCACTGGCCTTTTAATGAGAAGACCAATCTTATCGATTTGGTGTTACGTCGCAAACTTCTGAATCGTTGATGAAGCGGATGCGAGATCAATATGTTGAAAATGGCAAGCGAATTTTTCTTCTTCTTAATTTCTGGTTCAGCGTTTCGGTCAATTATGCTCAGGTTTGATCCGCCAAAAAAAGTGATTTACGATAACATCAGAAATTGCTAAGGAGGGCGATAGCGATACTCTGGCGCAGGTTACTCAGACTTTGGCTTCCGTGGGCACCAATGACGTATTTAATTATTTGATTGACCAAGCTGATTTGTTGGGCGCGTCGGATATTCACATTGAAAATCAGCGTGAGTCGATTCGAATTCGCATGCGTGTTGACGGAGCTTTGCACACGGTGGCGGAGCTTAGCCGGGATAGATATCGAGTGATTATGGCGACTTTGGCATCGCGCGCGAATATTTCTACCGCTTCCAGAGAGCCTCAATCTGGGCATATGCAGCAGGAAATTCATAGAGACGGCGCATCGCATGTGCTGAATTTGCGTGTGGAAGCCGTGATGACGGTGTATGGCTTGGACTTGGTGCTTCGATTGTTTAACTTTGATGAATCAATGTTGAACTTGGATCTTTTGAATATTTCAAAGAAAGAGCGCGAGCAGATTGATGAAGTTATTTCTCATCCGCGAGGGATGTTGTTGATGGTTGGTCCTACTGGTTCGGGAAAGTCTACGACGTTATACAGTATTTTGAATGCTCTTAATACGCCAGATCGAAAGATTATCACGCTGGAAGATCCTGTAGAAAATACGATTCCTGGGATTGCTCAGATTCCAATTGATACGACAAATGGACAGAGGTTTGCTGACGGTTTGCGCAGTGTTTTACGTCTTGACCCAGATGTGGTGATGGTTGGTGAGATCCGCGACAATGAAACTGCGAAGACTGCGATTCAGGCGTCAATTACGGGACATTTGGTGCTGTCCAGTTTTCACGCCAATTCGACTGCGGCGGCGTTTAGTCGCATGATTGATATGATTGGGCAAAACCCGATTTTTAGCTCGGCGGTTCGGCTGGTGATTGCTCAGCGACTGGTGAGGAGATTGTGGGATGATAGCAAGGAAGAATATGAGCCAGATGAGGGCGACTCGCAAGTGGGTGAAAAGAGGTTTTGAAGGATTTGCCAGAGAATGTTGATTGCCCAGATTTGGATACGTTTAAGCTTTGGCGTGCAGTGCCGACAGACGACGTTCCATTCGGCTATAAAGGGGCGAATTCCAGTAATGGAGCAATTGGTCGTGAGCGAGAATATTCAGAAATTCTTGCGCGGCGATGTTGAGGATGTTCACACGGAGGCAATCGAAAAAGTTGCAAAAGAGGATGGCATGGTGACGCTACTTCAGGCTGGCGTGTTAGCGGCTCTTCGCGGCGAAACTACATTAGAAGAAGTTAACAGGTAATATAATTGACTTTATAGCTATAAACTGATAGAATATTAGTTTATGAGCGAAATTCGGAATATCCTTATCACGATGGTGAATCTTCAGCGTCTGAAAAAGACTCTGTCTATGATTTTTTTGGTACTTTCATTAATTTTTTTGAACTTATATATGAAAAAGTGCCCAAAGATTTACCCAAATTTAAGGACTTGATTGAGAAACATAAGGATGTAATTAGTACGCTTAAGCAGGCTAAGGATGCATATGACCAGTCTCCTAAATATTTGGAGATCCGCTACGATTTTGGCGAAGTAAGTTCTCGATTGACAGAGGAATTTAATAAGGAATACGAAGCCTCATTAAACGCTTTTATGTCGTCATTGGATAAGATTTTTTTCCTGCTAATATAGCAGAAGTTAATGTTCCGAAATACTGCAATTTTGAGGGGTGCAAAATTCCTAAAGTAAAGAAATTTCAGAGGAATAATAATCTTAACCCAGATGTTGCCGACTCTGAATATATACGACTCGCATTAGGGACTAAGAAGGCTGTGATTGATGGTGTCTATGAGGAAGACGATACTTCTTCATCTATAGAATTTGAAATAAGTCAGCCTGAATATAATCCAGTTCGTGAAAATACGGACAGATTGGTTAAGCTGTTGGCGAATTTTTCGGCGCTTAAAAGCAACGAGTTTGATGCAATGCGCGAGAGCAAGGTTGGTGTACGCATGGAACGTGTTGAAGATTTTTTTAATTATGAAAGAGACCTGAAGTGGGCGAACGCCATACTTGACTGTGTAAACGAGATGAAAGACCTGAATGAGGAGTCATGGGCTCGTAAATATACAGAGATTGTATTCGAGGAAAATTGTTCGAATGTACAAACTTTTGCTAAATCTATGGTGGAAGAAAAAGCTAAGTTAATTTTAGAGAGGGAGCTGAGGGTTCTTTCTGAAAAATTCACAACTTACAAAGTGGCACCTGAAATTGCGCGTAACTCTTTGGGTAAAGCTACCAAGAAGAAAAGGTCAAATAAACCGGAGTCGAGAGCTGAAGAAAGCTCTCGGCCGGTAGAGATTGGGTTAAAGTCGGGAGATGTTGTAGAGCTTGATAATGAGACGTTTCCGTGGCTTAAAGAAGATTCTATTGTGAATATACTGCATATTGAGCAAGGCAACAGCGGCACTGTGGTTGCCGTAGTCGACGCGCGTACTAAAGAGGCTAAAGGGATTGAGCATGAAATGACTGGATATGAAAACAACGAGAAGAAGCAGGATATTCTGCCCATTATTAAGGAAAAATTAATTATGGCCGCCAAATGTGTGGCAACCTCAAGAAATAAGTCTGTCGGTTTGCCGGTTGGCTTAAAAAATAACAAATCAAAAGAGCTTTATCCGTTTATAATTTACGCCTGGAAAGATCGGGCGCATGATGCTAAGAGGGTTTATATGTCAAAAGTCAGCGTTGAGAATATGTCTGATAAAAGTGAGACTAAAAGATCTCTTCAGGAAACTGGAGTGACTGAAGTCATTTTATTCTTAGGAGCTTGCGACAAACAGAATCAGAAATCGTTAGTAGCTCTGTTTATGGATGGAGACGCTCGCGATGCAGCTAAGTACGGTGCTGGCGCTTAGGCTTATCTAATGACATTCGCAATAGCTTCAACAACTCCCTTATCAAATGCAGTTGGGACGACTTTGTCGACGGTTGGGTTTTCGACCAGGTTAGCTAGCGCTTCAGCAGCCGCCAATTTGTGCTGATCGGTGATTTTCTTAACTCCGTGATCTAATGCGCCGCGGAAAATGCCAGGGAAGGCCAGAGAGTTGTTGACTTGGTTTGGGAAGTCGCTACGACCCGTACCGATGATTGCGACGCCGGCTTGTTTGGCGACATCTGGCATAATTTCTGGAACAGGATTTGCTAGTGCGAATACGATTGGATTTTTCGCCATTTTTTGGACTAATTCTGGAGTGAGCAGTCCTGCGCGCGATACACCGATGAATACATCTGCGTCGGTGATGGCGTCTTCAATTGAGCCAGATTGCGATGCGTCGACATATTCCAATAGCGCGGTTTTTCAGCGTTCAAATCTGTGCGTGATTTTCCGACAATTCCTCGGCTATCCACCGCTACGATGTTTTTGCTCCGTAAAGATTCAACAATTTGATGATTGCCGTGCCAGCTGCGCCTGCGCCAATGACCACGAATTTGCAATCTGCCAGGTTTCGTCCTGTCAGCTTAGCGGCGTTAATTAAGCCCGCTAATACAACGACAGCCGTGCCGTGTTGGTCATCGTGGAAGACCGGAATATCTAATTCCGCCTTCAATCGCTCTTCAATTTCAAAGCATTTTGGTGCGGCAATGTCTTCGAGGTTGATGGCTCCGAAGCTTGGCGCGATGGCTTTAACTGTGGCAATGATTTCTTCTGGCTCGTGAACGTCTAACACAATTGGCACGGCGTCGACATCGGCAAAATGCTTAAATAGCAAAGCTTTTCCTTCCATGACTGGCATGGCGGCTTTTGGTCCCAAATTACCTAAGCCTAAAATTGCTGAGCCGTCTGAGATTACGGCGACTAGATTGTTTGTCCAAGTGTACTTTGGCAAATCGGCTGGATTTTTCGGCAATTGCTTGGCTGACTGCGCCGACGCCAGGGCTGTAATAGGCGCTAAGCTTGTCGCGATTAAGCTCTTCTTTATCTCTGAGGCTAGTCGTAATTTTACCTTTGTATTTTTCGTGTAGTTCGAGTGCTAATTTATTGTAATCCATAACTATATTATACTCCAATTTTATTTAATTGATATTTCTTTAGATTTGTGTTATTATCTTATGTAATTGTACGAGAGTTAAATATTCGAGCCTTGTTTGATGTGGAGCCGCAGAGGTACAACTGCGTGGCCAGTCGGAGCGAGTTCGGAAGATAGGAAAAATTATGAGTTTTGAGTTAATCAACAAAATCAACCAAGCACAAAAAGCAAGCAGTTGTCGATGCTCGCAGCGGTGACACAGTTCGTGTTTACCAGAAAATTAAGGAAGGCAACAAAGAGCGTATTCAGATGTTCGAGGGTGTTGTTATCCGCACCGACAATAAAAATCACCACATCACGCATTACGGTTCGAAAAGATCGCTTCGGGTGTTGGTGTTGAGAAGTCATTCTTGATGCACAGTCCGCTGATTGAGAAGATTGAGATTGTTCGCCGTGCTAAGGTTCGCCGCAAGTTCTTGAGCTTCCTTCGCCAGCGTAGCGGTAAGTCAGCTCGCTTGACGGCTAAGAATTTCGATCGCGCTGCTGTTAATGACATTCATGACGCTAAGGCAGAAGCGGAAGCTGAACGCTTGAAGGAAGAAGCTGCTCAGGCTGCTGCTGCAAAACAAGCTGAAAAAAAGATGCCGCTCAGGCTGAACTTGACGCTAAGGCTGCTGAAGTTGCAGCTCGCCATAAAGACGCGTAATTGTCAATTGGTTAATCATTAAAACCGTCTCTTAATCTGAGGCGGTTTTCTCATGTTATAATCTCAATATGGCAATATTTCATTATACTATCCGTCCTTGTTCCGACGACCTTGGCTGTGGCGGCTCCTTATGTTTTGAAGAAAAACGGCTTTGATAATGAGAAAAAAATATCGCTGGCTACTTTACGTAGCGTGTTTGTTGTTTTTCATATCTTGGTATTTGCCATCGCCGTTAATTGACGGACAGAACACTAGTTTTACGACGCACTTTGTGGGCGGTGGGCTAGTTTACAGGGGCTATTCTGGACGTATTTGGTTTCGTCGATGAAATGGCGGGCGCATTGGTTGGTGATGGCGTTTTCAGTATTTGCTTTAGTTTCGGCGCTGGGTTGCATTAACGAATTGGCGGAATTATTTATGGTCAAGGCAGGTTTGGCGAGCATAAAATTGGACGACACGAATTGGGATATTTTGGCGAATACGTTAGGTGCGGCAGCAATTTGGATTGGCTGGATTATTGCGGATTTTTATGACGAAAAAAGGGAAAATTGTCGGGTGATTCTGGGAATTGATGAAGTCGGGCGCGGCGCGTGGGCTGGACCGTTGGTGATTGGCGCAGTGGTTTTGGGCGGCGCTGAAATTGAAGGGCTTGACGATAGTAAAAAATTGACCAAAAAACGACGTGAATTGCTCGATGAGGAAATTCGCGAGCAAGTATCGGCTTGGGCGTTGGGCTGGGTTTCTGCTGAGGAGCTGGATGAGATAGGAATGAGTGAAGCACTTAAGTTAGCAACTCGGCGTGCGGTGAAGGATGTTCAGGCGCAATGTCAGAAAAATGGCTCGACATTTGATGAGATTATTATCGATGGGACGGTCAATTTTTTGGCGGGTACACCGCTAGAAAAGTACGTAACAATTATAGCGAAAGCCGACGGTCTGATTCCGAGCGTTTCGGCGGCGTCGATTATTGCCAAGGTGGCTCGCGATAAATTTATGGCGGAGCAGGATAATATTTATCCGGGATATGATTTTTCTTCACACGTTGGTTATGGTGTGGCGAAGCACCGAGCGGCTATTGATAATCTGGGTGTAACTCCGCTACATCGGCTGAGTTTTGCGCCGTTGGCTAAATATGCTAATGTTGAGGCGAATTCGCAGAATGCGTCTGACGATAGAAAATCTAAAAACCAGCAAAAAGACACGACGCGTCAAATTGGTGATAAAGGTGAGCAGGCGGCGGCGGATTGGTTGGTGGCTGATGGTCATGAAATTATAGAGCGGAATTGGCGGACGCGATATTGCGAAATTGATATTGTTAGTAAAAAAGACGAAGTTTTATATTTTACAGAGGTCAAATATCGGAAAAATGACAATTTCGGCGATGGCTTGGCAGCAATTACAAATAAAAAACAGCACCAAATGCGCTTTTCTGCTGAAATATTCATTGCCAAAAATGCGCAGTATGAAAGCTGTGATATGCAAATGCTGGCAATTTCTGTCGATGGAAATCCGCCCGTAGTTGAAGAGTGTGTAGCACTAGATTAGGGGCATAAAAATAGCCCCAGTTGGGACTTAATAACTTCAAGGGAAATGGCAAACAGCTACTAAAATTACCGCGAAAATGTTCACAGCTTGCCACTTTTCCTGAAGGATTACTTCTCGTTACTGACTTAGAAACGAGAGGCCATCGTTGAGATATTTTATCTTACTGTACTCAGAACGTGGGATGAGATGCATCGCGCTAGCGATGCACTGATGTTACTGTAAGGACTATCCTCGAAACTATATCCTCCTCCTTGCTCTCTTGAATCTCTTTAAGTTTTGCAACCATAGAGTCTAGGGCAAACGGAATGGAATACGTAATAGCCATCGAGGTGACCTTCCGTAATCGCTCCTCAACTTTCCAGCCGTATCCGGTGGCGTTTGCGAAGTATGGAATTGCCCCGTCGAGGAATTCCGAACATTCTATGATGCTTCGCAGATCAGGAGTGCTTGCATGCGGCAGCGTGTCCGCTGTCGCGAAGATCGTAAAAGATTGACTCACCGATTAGCTCCAGTGCAAGGCTGAGCTCGTCTTCCTTGCTCTCTGGTATGTCAGAGAGCTTGTTCACGGCTGCTACGGCCTCTTTGAGAAGAGCAAAACCCTTCTTGTCAAGATTGGCCTCATAGAAGGCTCCCTGGAAGAGATACCCTAGTGCGTAGTTATCTTTGAGAACCAGCTGCATGGTTCCTTTCCTTGCGGCTTTCGCTAGGACCTTTTCCAGGACGCGGGAAATCAGTGAATACTGCATGGTTCCTTTCTATCTCGCCCCCATGGAGGGCTAAGTGGCAATTACCACAAGACGAGATTTCATCCCTCTTTGAAATTCTACAAAAGGAATAGAAACTCGCCTTGTGCGTAGCTGTTTGTCAAAGTGCGCTTTCGGACAAAACATTTGTTCTGTCAACAAAAGCTGTATTCATTTATATCACTAATAGAATAAAATGTCAATAGATTTTGTCAAAAATGTGGCATAATATATCACAGCGTTGTTTGCAAAGCAGAGAGCACGTCCGCCTTATCTCGCTCAATCAACTCGACGCGTGCTGATATTTCGGTAATTCCCAGCTTAATCGTTCTGGTGAGGGCTGGAATATTTTTCCATCGGTTCAAAAGAATTGTCGAAAGTCGTTAAGTTCGTTGGTTGTCAGCAGGGGCTGTGGCGGCATAGCGAATGAAATCGTCGTAACTTTTATCCTCACCAAACGTATCTTCGACCCACGCCCAGTTTTTCTCTAGCCAATTCCACGCAATCTGGCGATTTTCCCGCGTCCGAATCAAATACACAAACCAACGGCTGGCGTCTTGTGGGCGGATAATATTGGAATCTTTAATGTTGGCAAGAATTTTTTCTGCTGTTTCAGGGTTTTTGGTAGAGGTTAGTCAATTGCAATATCATTCTGCAGGTCATTTGACGGCGTGTTTTTATACGTAGCAAAGAGATTTTTCAATCATCTCTGGCGTCTCGAAATGCCTCACGTTTGCGCTGATAATTAAAGCTCGAATTTCTGTCGGTAAGTTTTCCAATTTATTATTGTCAAAACGCGTTTTCGCCTCATTCAAAACTTCTTCATCTTCGCTATACATCATCAAACTCAAAGCCGTGGTGCGCCGCTCGCGGTCGTCGTCCGATTCGCCAGCTTTTTCATCCCAGCCAAGCTCTTCAAATGTGGCGCGCGCAAATTCTCCAGAAATTCGCTTTAATGAATCTCTGGCGGCGTCATTATCATCGACGAATTTTCGCAGTTCCGTCAAAGCGCCAGCCGCCATCCCGAGACTTTTTCGTTGGTTTCGGTTTTTAGCGACAATGCCAATGGAAGTAGTGACGCCGAGTTTTTCAAATCCAGCGCGGGCGAGTATTGTCGCGTCCTGTAAGATACAAATTTTGTCCAAAGTTGGCAATTCTGTAATGTTCTTCAATAAATATTCGCGAGTGGATTCGTCATATTTGGTGACGAAGTGGGCGCTTAAGCCGCAGTTTAATTGTAATGGTCTTTCAATAGAAACGGTGGTTTCTTTTTTTGATCCAAGATTTTTTTACGTCAAGCGGTTGGTTTTGCGAATAATGGAATCGGCCATAATGCGTCGGATGGTTGGTGCTCGCCGATGAAGAATCGCTCCTGACTCAGAATCGCCGCGTCGTGACTGCTTGAAACCGATACGACAGGAAGGCCAGGTTGGGAAATCAAGCGTTCATTAGATTGACAATTGGCTGACCGCTCGCTGATTCTAATTCTTGCCATAGGTCATTTCCGACAGTGTTTTTTTATACGCGAATTTTTCAAAATATGATTTAAGTCCAGCGCGAAATGCCTCTTCGCCGATAAGTTTTCTAACCATAACAAGCAGCCGCCCGCCCTTAGCATAAACAATTGCTGGGTCGAACAAAGTGCTGATTTCGTCTGGATGATTGACGTCGGCTTGAACTGATTGAACGCCGTCCAGGCTGTCACGCCTGAGTGCGGCCGTCACTTCATTCGTAGCAAAAATCTTCCCACATATGCCAATCCGGCTGGAGCGCGTCAATTGCTACATATTCCATCATATTGGCAAAGCTTTCGTTGAGCCTAAAGTCGTTCCACCACTGCATGGTAACCAAATTGCCGAACCATTGATGGCTGAGCTCGTGCGCGATAACCGTGGCGATGAAGCGCCTGGATGATTCTGGAGTCAATTCTGGATCCGCAAGTAAACAACTTTCTCGATAAGTAATCAATCCCCAGTTTTCCATGGCGCCAGAGGAAAAGTCAGGGAAGGGCGACGTGATCGGATTTTGGCAATGGATATTTGACGCCGAAATATTCATCATAAAAATCAATTGAACGAGTGGCAATATCTAACGCAAAATCTAATGTATTTTCATTCTGAGCTGGCGTTGCCCAGACGTTGACTTCGACGCCAGATTTGGTGTGGGCAGATTTTTTGTGCAATTCACCGATGACGAAAGCCAGAAGATAACTGCTCATTCGTGGTGTTTTCTCAAATGTCGTCGTGCGAGAATCGCCATTTTTCTTCTTCGTGTTTTACGGGCATATTTCCCAAAACTGTTATTCCTGGGCGAGTTATTAGCGTCAAATCGTATTCGGCTTTGGCAGCTGGCTCGTCAACGCAAGGGAAAACTTCGCGGGCGTGGTGTGATTCAAATTGAGTTGCGAAAAGCTGTTTCTTAACACCGTCGTGAGTGAAGTAGCAAGGATACAAACCGTGCATTGCGTCGGTGATGGTTCCAGAAAAATCGATGTGAATTGTGTGTTTTCCGTTTTCAAGGTTCGGCTGGGATAATTTCAATTCATCAAACTCGCCGAATGAGACGTCGGCGGGCTGATTGTCGATTGTGGCTGATTGAATTGTTAAACCCTTGGAATGTAGCGAAATTGATTCGCTGGTGGACTCGCCAGAAATGATAACTGTGCCAGAAAATTCTTTTTCCTCGGCGCGTGTTAAATCGAGAGTTAGGTTGTAATGATTTGGTGTGAATGTGTCGAGTAGGCGTGGAACTTTAGTCATAGTTTAATTATAATACAGTCATGAGGGTGAATAAAATACGACGTCGGCAAGTGGTGATTGCGCTGGTAATTCTGGTGGCTGGCGTGGCGGTTTGGGCTTCGCGAATTTCACAACCCGAGCCTCAGACAATTCAAACTTCAACGCAACGAGAATTATTTGGTGCTTCGAACGCCAAAGTAGAATTGGAAAAGATAGAAGTTAAGGGGCGAGCGCCGAAAACTGGTTATTCTAGAAAGCAATTCGGTAACGGCTGGGGTAAAATTAACGGCTGTTCTGTACGAGAAGTGATTCTGGCGCGAGATTTGACGGACGAGAAAATTGATGAAAAATGTCGAGTTTTGTCGGGTGTGCTGAATGATCCATACACTGGTCAAACAATTCAATTTCAGCGCGGCGAAAAATCGAGCTCTAAGGTTCAGATTGATCATGTCGTGGCTTTGAGTGATGCTTGGCAAAAGGGTGCACAACAAATATCTCCAGAAGAGCGAGAGAAATTGGCGAATGATCCATTGAATCTGCTGGCGGTTGACGGCCCAGCAAACCAAGCCAAAGGTGACGGCGACGCGGCGACTTGGCTGCGAGTAATAAATCTTTTAGGTGTCAATATGTTGCGCGACAAGTGGCTGTGAAACGCAAATATCGCTTGTGGGTAACGGAAGCTGAAAAAACGCAATGTCGGGAATTTTGGAAAAAAATGTACTGAAGTAAATTGACAAAATGAAAAATTTTTAATACAATGAGAAAGTACTCATCCGGCCGGCAGGTCGGAGTTTTTTTCGTTTATGGAAGTTTGAGACGGAAAAAGATATAATTAATAAGAAGGAGAATGTAATGGAAGACTTGAACATTAAAGCAGTTGACGTTGGCAGTTCGTACGATTGCTGAGGGAAAAAACTTGCCAGAAGAAACAGTTTTGAGCGTGATTGAACAGGCGATTGCGGCGGCTAGCGTCGTGATAACGGTACGCGTGACCAATTGGTTCGCGCAAGCTTGAATATCAACAACGGTACGGCTGTCGTGTCGGTTGTTAAAACTGTTGTTGAAGAAGTTGAGAATGATGCCAATCAAATCGACCTGGAGGAAGCTAAGGAGATAGATCCTGTGGCTGAACTTGGCGGCGAAGTTATGATGGAAACTCATAACGTGACGACTTTTGGTCGAGTTGCAGCTCAGACTGCTAAGCAAGTTATCTTGCAGCGTTTGCGCGAGCTGAGCGTGAAGTTGTCTTGGCGGGAATTTGAGGATAAAAATCGGTACGGTTGTTATCGGTACAGTTCAGCGAGTTGAGCCGCGCGTTGTGCGAATTGAGCTTGGTAAGGCTGTCGGAATTATGCCTCAGAGCGAGCAAATTCCTGGCGAATATTACGGTGTTGGTCGTCGAATTAAGGTTTACATTAAGGATATTGAGCGCGAAGGTCGCGGTCCGCAATTGATTCTTAGCCGCGGCAACGAAGAGTTTGTGCGATTCTTGTTCAATCAAGAAGTTCCAGAGATGGAAACTGGTGCAGTTGAGATTAAGGCAATCGCTCATGAAGCTGGTCGCCGAACCAAATTGGCGGTTTCTTCGGCGCTACCTGGCGTTGATCCAGTTGGTACGTTTGTTGGCGGTCACGGCGCCCGCGTTCAGGCTGTGATGAATGAAATTGGCGAGCAGGAAAAGATTGACATTATTCCATACGAGGAAGATGCGGCTGGATTTATTGCTAATGCGATGAGTCCGGTAGAGGTTTTTGAGCGTGACTGTCAATGAAGACGAGAAGCGTGCGACGGTTTATGTTAGCGAAGATCAGCAGTCGATAGCAATTGAGTGCGCTGGACAGAATGTTCGCTTGGCAAGCCGATTGACTGGCTATGAATTGAGACATCGAAGCAAAAAGCTCCTGTTAAGGCAGAACCAAAACCTCGAAAGAATATTGAGGATAAGCTTGATGAGCGTAGTTGAGGGAGGTAGCGGAATAAGCTGCCTTCTGCGAATCGCCGAAAACGAAAGGAGGGCGATATGTCAGAAGATTTTTCTGAATTAGAACCTCGGCTGACGGAAACGGCTCGAGCCAGTTTGGGGCGGGCTGGTTTTCTGGCGCATAATGAGGGGAGCGAGTATGTTGGCACGGAGCATATTTTGCTTGGTGTGTTGGCGCAGAATTCGTCGCTAGGAGCGAAGATTTTGGCGGAAAATGGCGTAACTTTGGACCGGGCGGAAATGGCGTTGAATCTGACCGCAAAGCCGCTGGTAATTACTATTGTAAGTAAGGGCTTGAGCGCCGAAGTTGTTGAATTGATAAGGATTGCTTGGCAATTAGCGGTTGAATTTGGGCAGGAAAAAATTGGCACGGAACACATCGTTTATGGAATGTTGCAGCAGCACGAGGCGCGAGCGACTAAATTGCTGCGAGATATGAATGTTGACATTGACAATCTGCGTGGAAGTTTGGAAGATGTGTTCGATAAGCAACAATTTGAATCTCTGCAGAGCGAGCGCAGTACGGCGAGTAAAAATTCTGGCGATTTGCGAGTTTTGGAGAAATTCGGTGTCGATTTGACGCGGCGTGCTAGCGAAGGATTTTTGGATCCGGTGATTGGTCGAGCCTCGGAAATTCAGCGAATGATCACGATTTTAGGTCGGCGGAGCAAGAATAATCCAGCGCTAATTGGCGAACCTGGCGTCGGTAAAACTGCGGTCGTTGAAGGATTGGCGCAAAGGATTGCTGATAATAAAGTTCCCGAATTTTTGAAGGGCAAGCGACTTTTTCAATTGGATTTGACGGCGATGATTGCTGGGACGAAATATCGCGGACAATTTGAGGAGCGATTACAAAAAGTTCTGGCGGTCGCCAAAAACATCAAGAAGTTATTTTTGTTTATTGACGAATTACATCTGTTGGTTGGCGCTGGTTCAGCTGAAGGCTCGATGGACGCGGCGAATGTATTAAAGCCAGCGTTGTCGCGAGGCGAGGTGCGACTGATTGGCGCGACGACGTTTGATGAATATCGAAAACATATCGAAAAAAGATGCTGCGTTGTCGCGGCGTTTCCAATCTGTGACTGTCAATGAGCCGTCGCCAGAAGAGGCGGTGGAGATGATGCGAGATTGAGAGGAAAAATTAGCCAAGCATCATCAAGTTCAAATTCCTGACGAAATGTTGACTGAAGCGGTGGATTTGAGCCAGCGTTACGTGACGGAACGATTTTTGCCGGATAAAGCGATCGACGTGATTGACGAGGCAGCGAGTTTATTGAAGTCTAGTTCGCCAATAAAATTGTCGCGTAAGGATAAGTTGGCTCGCCAAATTAAGCGATTAGCTGGGAAAATTGACGCCGCGGTCGAGGCTGAGGATTATGAAAAAGCCGCAGAATTTAAGATGCAAATGAGACAATTGGAATTGCAAGCCGAAGCGCTGAAAGATGAAGCCAGTGATGAGCCGGTGTTGACCGATGAATATTTGCGTCGAGCGGTTTCGGCGATGACGAATATTCCGATTGACAGATTATCGTTGAATCAGATGAAGGATTTGATCCGCCTGGAGAAGCGGCTGAGCCAGAGCGTTCTTGGTCAGAATGAAGCGATTGAGCAACTGGCGCGCGCGATTCGTCGCAATAAAGCTGGGCTAAATCGTCAGAGCGGGCCGCTTGGGTCGTTTATCTTTCTGGGCCCGACTGGAGTGGGCAAGACTGAATTGGCGCGAGTTCTGGCGCGGGAAGTTTTTGGCGGCGAGGATAGCTTGATTAAAATTGACATGAGCGAGTTTTCCGAGCGTCACACGGCTAGTCGGCTGGTTGGTGCGCCGGCTGGTTATGTTGGCTATGAGGACGGTGGGAAATTAACGGATAAAGTTCGTCGTCGACCATATAGCGTGGTGTTGTTTGATGAAATTGAAAAGAGCGCATCCTGACGTTCTGAATTTACTTTTGCAGATTTTGGAGGATGGCAAGTTGAGCGATTCTCACGGGCGAACGGTGAGTTTTCGGCAGACGATTATCATCTTGACGAGCAACGTCGGCGCCGAGCAAATGATTCAGGATTCGGAGCTGGGATTTGGTGTGTCTGGACAGAAAAAGTCGGCTAGCGAAAATCGTCACGAGAAAAATTCGCGTGCCGCTCTGCGTGAGCTTGAGGAGTTTTTGCGTCCAGAATTGATTGGCAGATTTGATAGCGTGATTACATTTAAGCCGCTGTCTCGTTCGGTCGTGCGAAAGATTTTTGACAATCTCACGTCTGACTTGATCGAAGCTGTTGGTCGACATGGAATGACGCTTGATATTACTTCTTCGGCGAAGCGTTGGTTGATTGATCGAGGGATTTGACGAGCAACGCGGCGTGCGAGTTTTAAGACGAACAATTCAGTCGGAGCTGGCGGATCCGCTGAGCGATGTTTTATTGTCCAATAAAGCAAAACCTGGCGACACGCTGGAGGCTAAAATTGATAATGATAAGGTGGTGATTAATGTCAAGCGTGCGTAAAATATTCAGCGTCCTCACGCCGATAATTGTACTTTCTGCTGCGGTTTTTGTGATGGCGAATCGTCAGCAAATCATTGACGAAATCACTCTGTGGCAATATAAGCCGAGTGCGGAAATTGTCGCTATTGCTGACCGCGTGAAAATGTCAGACACTGGCAGAAAAATGTTCTATATTTCTAATCCGCAAATCAAATCGGCGAACGAATTTAACGAAGATTGTCGGCGTGTGGAAAAGGAAATGCAATTTTTGGGTTGTTACAATCCGTCGTCTAGGGATATTTATATTTATAACGTAACCAACACTGAACTTGACGGCGTAAAGGAAGTGACGGCGGCGCATGAGATGTTGCACGCTGCTTGGGAAAGGTTGAGTGAGTCGGAAAAATCTCATTTGAGCGAGCTTTTGGAGCAGGCTTATAATAATGTGAAAAATAAGAAATTGTCCGAGCGGATGGAATATTATGATCGTGCGCAACCTGGAACGAGGCTAACGAGCTGCACTCAATTTTAGGGACGGAGTTTGCCAATTTGGGCGACGAGCTGGAAGAATATTATCGACGATATTTTACTGATAGATCCGAAGTCGTGAAATTGCACGCGCAATATCAAGAAAAATTTGAATCCAGAGAAAATGAAGCGCAGAAGTTGAGTGAGTCGTTGAAGGTCCGGAAGGAAAAATTGAACAGAGAATTATCACAGTATTCAACTGATTTGGCAGATTATAATAGTCGCGTGGCGGACTTTAATCGGCGAGCGGGCGTTAGTGGCGGATTTTTGTCGCAGAATGATTTTTATAGTCAACATCAAGCTTTGAAAGCGGAGCTCTCGGAGTTGAACGAAAGGCGTGCCAATTTGAATTCTGAGATCAATTCTTACAATTCTGATGTTTTGCGACTCAGGGAGTTGGGTGTGCAGATTGATGAATTGAATAAAAGCTTGGATAGTTTGGAGGGGGCGAAATAATGGCGAAAGCTAGAAGTCAATTTGTTTGTCAGCAGTGCAGGGGCTAGTTTTTCAAAGTGGGCTGGCAGGTGTGAAAATTGCGGGGAATGGAATTCGCTAGTCGAGCAGGTCGTTTCTCCTGGCGGGTCATCTATTGTCGATAAATCTGCCGGGCGCGGTAAAGTCTTGAAAACGTCTAGCATTCGTGAAGCTGCCTCTGAGTCTGGGCTAGAAAGATTAAGTACTGGAATTGACGATTTGGACACTGTTTTTGGGCGACGGTTTTCTGGTTGGCGGCGTGGTGTTGGTGGCGGGTCAGCCAGGAATTGGAAAAGAGTACGCTGCTGGCGCAAGTTGCGGCACATATGCCATAGAACAAAATCGGTGTTATATGTGAGCGGTGAGGAGTCGGTTTCTCAGGTGAAGCTTCGTGCGGAGCGTTTGGGTGCAGCTGATTCGGAAAAAAATGCAGCTGGCGTCCAGTAATAGCGCGGAAGATATTGCGGCGTCAATTCAGCAAGGCGGGTATGATCTTGCGATCGTCGATTCGGTTCAGACAATTTCTCTCAGCGAGATTTCCTCCGCTCCGGGGTCGGTTAGTCAGATCACCAACTCGTCAAATGTAATTATTCGTGCCGCCAAAGCTTCGGCACGGCGGTGATTTTGGTTGGTCACGTTACCAAAGAGGGTTCGATTGCTGGCCCGAAAATATTGGAGCATTTGGTGGACGTTGTGTTGAATTTTGAGGGCGATCGATATGGCGGTTTTCGAGTCGTTCGTGCGCAGAAAAATAGATACGGCTCGACTAATGAAGCGGCGATTTTTGAGATGGACGAGCAGGGGCTAAGAATAGTGAAGAATCCGTCGGCGGAACTTCTGGCGGAGCGTCAGAATCTGGATGGATCAATTGTGTTGGCGACCATGGAAGGCGCACGTCCGCTTTTGGTGGAAATTCAGGCGCTGGTCAATCCGACGAATTTTGGCTATCCTAAGCGCACGGCGAGTGGTTTTGATCTGAATCGATTGAATTTGTTGGTGGCAGTTTTGGAGAAGCGAACCAAGTTGAAATTGGCGGACAAAGATATTTATGTCAATGTGGTTGGCGGACTGAAACTAAATGATCCAGCGGCTGATTTGGCGGTGGCGATGGCGATTGCTAGCGCTAGTGCTGGGCGAAGTCTGGACGAAGGCGCCGTGGTGTTTGGCGAGATTGGTTTGGGTGGTGAGGTTCGCTCGGCGACGAATTGGCAAGCTCGAATTAAAGAGGCGAAGAAAGCTGGGCTTCACTTATGCGATTGCGCCAAAAGTTCATAAAGATAAATTTATAAAGGCGTCAGCGATATGCGGCAGGCGCTGATTGACTATTTACAATAGAAAAGATGAAAGATTTTTACGGATTGATAATAATTATAATGTTGCTTGGTTTGGCGGCTGAGGTTTATTTCTTGGCAAAACCGCGACGAAATTCATCGGTGGGAGTGCAGCGCCGATTTTGGTCGACACGTCGGTGCTTATGGATGGGCGAGTGACTGAGCTGGCAAAGACTGGATTTTCTGCTGGGTCAAAATTATTGTGCCGAGAGTGTATTGGCGGAATTGCAATTATTAGCCGACGGCGCAGACCACGACAAGCGTGAAAGGGCGCGATTTTGGCATGGATGTTGTGAAGGAACTTAAGGATATTTTGAAGTCTTCATTCGAACTTTACGATGACAATATTCGCGTGCCGGAAGGTGTGGATTCTCGATTGCTAAAATTGGCGAAGGAGATGGATGCGGCAGTGCTGACGCTTGATTACAATTTGAATAAGGTGGCGCAAGTTGACGGTGTTAAGGGTTTTGAATATCAACGAGCTGGCGAAAAGTTTGAGGATGAGTTATTTGCCTGGTGATGAGCTGGATTTGGAGCTGTCGCAGAGGGCAAGATTCTCATCAGGCAGTTGGCTATTTGAAAGATGGAACGATGGTGGTTGTCGAGAATGCCAAGCGCTACATTGGGCAAACGAAGAAAATTGAGATTATCCGAAGCTTGCAGACCGACGCTGGAAAAATGATGTTTGCGAAGCTTGTGGTTGAACAGACCCTGTAAAACAGAAGACTAGCGTTCCTAAAAACGCACAAATGGTCGCTCAAAAACATCAGCTCAACACGAGGCTGAGCTGATTAATTTGAGTGAATAAACAATAGTTTATTTAGATTAACTTGATGCTGCCAGTTGAAGTGGCGGTGTAATATGCAGAGTCTCTTACGGTTACAGAAACTGTGTGCGCTCCTGCCGTATCAAGTTCTACTGTGGCGGTCTGCTTGCCGCTTGAAGTAATTTCTGAACTCTTAATACTCTTTCCATCCACGGTAATTTCGATTGCCGATAAGCCCCAAGTTCCTGCTGTAACATCAACACTTATCGTATATTTCTTACCACTATTGGTGTATGATATCGCTCCAATTTGCGGTTTAGTGTCGTCGCACTTGTGAACGTCATCTTCCGCATTCGCGTCGTAGCCTGAAGGGACGGTAATTGATTCTTTTCTTGGTCAAAAGGATCGATAATCTTCGTTACTTCAATTTCTTCCTTTGCACCATCCGGAGTACAATTCGTTGCCTTTTTCTTAGAGACTTTATCGAAGGTGATTTTTCTCTGTAGATTGACTTTGTCTCTTATTCCACCATGACAGGTAGAGCTCACCGTTGACAGTCTGGATTCCGCTTGGTCGCTCGTACCATTGACCTGACTTCCATTTGCCTTCTTTGGCGTAAACTTGGGTGTGGGCAAATTCCATAACGCTTCTAATTACTGGCATGCCGTAGTTGGAGGCTGATGTGCCAATCACGCTAGTGTCGGAGTTTCCGAGCCACATTCCCATGACCAGAGCTGGGCTGTAGTTGATAATCCAGAGATCTTTTGGCTGTGAACCCTTGTCGGATGTACCAGTCTTTGCGGAGGTTCGAACGCCATTGACGCCCATCCAGCCGTGAAGTCCAGGGGTTCGGTCGGACAAGATGTCGTTCACAATGTACGCTGATTGCGAGTCGATAACTTGCTTGCCTTCATCTTTCCATTTTCAGAGTTTCACCTTGGCTGTTCTTTACCTCGATAACACTTTGAAATGTCTTTTTTGGACTCCCATTCGCGCCAATGTTGAGTAAGCGTTCACCAATTCTGTCTGCTTGGTTCCACATGCGCCAATTGCTGCACCGAGTCCGTAACCACCGGCATTTTCTTCCTGACGGCAATAGTTAGGGTCGCCCATTCTGCGGATTCCCTCGACGACTGGTTTAGCGGATCCGTCGCCAACGATGTAAGCGGCTTTGATGGCTGGGACGTTTCGAGATAGAGCTAGCGCTCTTCGAATATTGATGGCACCCATAAACTTATTGTCCCAGTTTCTTAGAGTTGCGCCATACAGTTTATCAATGTTCTCGTCAGCTAAGACTGTGCCGCTACCGTATGCTTGCTTGCTGTCGTGTTTGTCGAATAATTGAGCAAAGACGAGTGACTTAATCGTGGAACCTGGCTGAATATAGGAAACTGCGGCGTTGTCCTGACCGAAGCCAGTGTAATTAAAGTCGCGACTACCAACAAGTGCTACGATTTGTCCAGTCTGAACGTCTTCGACTGTTGCGGCGCCGTTACTAATTCGCACAGAATCTGGTCGACCCGTTGCAAAGAACGATTTCATTTCATTTTCAAGTTTCTCCTGAATTCGCCAGTCGAGGGTGGTTTTAATCGTCAATCCACCGCGTCCAACGACTGATTCGCCAAGCTCTTTACTTAGCTGATTGCGAACCATCAATAGAAAGTGAGGAGCCTTAATATTCTCCAAGTGCTCGGTCTGTGGCTTAAGCGTGCTTAAGATATCAATCTTTTTAGCTTTTTCAGCCTCATCCTTGGTGATAACGCCTTGCTCGGCCATGTAATCCAGAACTGTATGTTGTCGGGCAATCAAAGCCTTATTTCCAGCGGTGTTGTATGGATTATAGTAAGTTGGATTCTGTGGAATACCAGCAATTAGCGCCGCTTCCGCCAGCGTCAGATCTTTGGCGTGCTTGCCAAAGTATGTTTGAGCGGCAGACTCTGCGCCGTTGCGACGACCGCCGTATGGAGACTCATTCAGATATAATGACAGAATTTGGTCTTTTGCTATACATGCGCTCAACTTCGATTGCGAGGATGATTTCCTTGATCTTTCTAGGAATACCGCTAATCGATCGGTCGCCGGCCTCATCTGCGAAGAAGACTTGCTTAACTAGCTGCTGCGTCAGAGTCGATCCACCCTGAACTTGGCGACGTGAAGCAGTTGAGAGCATCGCGCGCAACATACCGCTAATACTGATGCCGTGGTGATTATAGAAGTTTCGGTCCTCAATTGCGACAGTGGCTTTTTTTCAAATAGTCGCTAATCTGGTCAGATTCGACAACCAATTGATAATTGCCCGTACCTTTATCTTCCCAAAGCAAATTGTCGTTGCGGTCGTAATATTTAGTGACAGTCGTTTGAACGCGCTTAGCAAGCTCGCCAGGGCGAATTTTATCGAGGTCTTTACGGAAGTAAGCGAACATTCCGCCGATAAGTAGCAACATCAACAAAATACTGACGCCAAGAATTTTCAGCGCCATCAGTCCGCCGCGCTTGGAGAACCAATATTTCGCTAGTCGCTTCGGATGTAATCGATAAAAGAATCGCTTTACGGGATGTTTCGGCAAAGTCGCCAAATATTCCGCTCGTTCGCGCGCGTCCTTATCTTTTTTAGTCTTATGTTTCTGCGCCAAATTGGCATATAAGTTCATCCGTTTCGACGGAGATTTCTTATCGCTTGAGCCGTGTCCGGCGGTGCTTATCGTAGTCTTTTTCTTCACAATTCTATTATATCACGCATATGTTTCGCTTCAATTGTAAAATTGCTATACTAATATATAGAAAAGGAGTGATATGAAATTATCAGAAGAATTACAATGGCGTGGATTCTGGAATCAGACCACATTTACTGACGACAAACTTATCGATTCGGAGAATTTCACGCTCTATTTGGGGACGGATCCTTCGGCGGACAGTTTGCATGTTGGGCATTTGGCAGTTTATATGATGGTTCGGCATTTTTTGGAGCGCGGACATAAAGTGTTTTTGCTGGTTGGTGGCGGCACAGGAATGATTGGCGATATGCGCGACACGGAAGAGCGAAATCTGCTTCCATACGAGGAAATTGAACATAACAAGCAAGCCTTAAAATCCCAAGTTTCGCGAATTTTTGCTGGACGAGATTTTACTTTGGTTGATAACGCTGACTGGCTGGCTGAGCTAGAATTGCTGCCGTTTCTTCGCGATATAGGTAAGAATTTCAATATGGCGGATTTGGTGAGCCGCGAATTTTTCAAGGCGCGCATTAATAATGGCAAGGGTTTGAGCTTTGCGGAGTTCACTTACACTTTACTTCAGGGCTATGATTTTTGGCATCTATTTAATCAATATGGCGTGAATTTGCAAATTGGCGGATCGGATCAATGGGGCAATTTATTATCCGGCGTGGATCTGATTCGTAAAAAAGAAAATACCGAAGTCTACGCAATGACTGCGCCGCTGCTCATCAATAAGTCGACTGGTCGTAAATTTCGGTAAATCTGAAGGTGGCGCTGTTTGGCTTGATGAAAATAAAACCAGCGTCTATAAATTCTATCAATTCTGGCTGAATGTCGATGACGAGAGCGCGATTGAATATATGAAGATATTTACGATGTTGGATCGCGATACGATTGAGGCTATTGCCGAAAATCACGCTGTTAATCCAGGTGCGCGTTCGGCTCAGAAGGTTTTGGCTCGTGAAGTTACTGACATTGTTCACGGTAGCGCGCGTCGTGAATCTGTTGAGCGCGTAACTGAAGTTTTGTTTGGTGGCGGCGATTTTAAGAAACTGTCGGACGATGATTTGAGGCGCTTTGGCTGAAGAAATTCCTTGCGTTGATACTGGAATTGATGTGATTGAAGCGTTGGTAGAATCTGGGGCGGTTGGCTCTAATGGTGAAGCAAAGCGATTGTTAAAATCTGGCGCCATTAGCCTAAACGGTGAAAAACTTGCCGAAAATAAAGTCGTCAATGACACGTCGCTACTGAAGAAGGGTAAAAACACATTCGTATTAATTATGGAAGGGGACGAATAATGAAGAAAAATTATCGGTTTTTGATTTGGATGATACACTAGCAATTACAAAATCGCCAATTAGTGATCGTATGGCGGAGATTCTTAGTCGATTGCTTGAGAATTATGACGTTTGTGTGATCACGGGCGGCACGTTTCAACGAGATAAAGAAGCAGGGTGATTGATAGGCTGAACGTTACTCCAGAGTTGCTTCAGAAGTTCCACGCGATGCCGACTTGCGGAACTCGATATTATCGATTTGATGCCGCTGATGATGAATGGAAAATTCAGTATGCTAACGATTTGTCTGACGAACAAAAACTCAGATAACCGCGGCGTTGGAAGAAGTTGCGAAGGAAATGGGCATTTGGTGCGAGAATCCTGCGGGTGAAATAATTGAAGATCGACATAGCCAGATTACTATGTCGGCTTTGGGTCAGCAAGCTACGCCTGAGGATAAGTATGCGTGGGCGGAGAAGTATAAGGATGTTCGTCCGATATATCGCGACAAGGTGGCGGAGAAGCTGCCTGGGCTTGAAGTGCGAATTGGTGGTACGACCAGCACTGACATCACGCTTCCGGGAATTGATAAGGCCTATGGAATTGGCAGGTTACTTGAATTGAATGGCTGGTCGAAAGAAGAAAGCACTGTTCTTTGGCGATAAAAATTGAAGAAGGTGGCAATGATTTTTCCAGTGAAGCAAATGGGCGTAGATTCAATCGGCGTGAGGGGCTGGGAAGATACGGCCTACGCTCTGGAAGGCATCAACGCCGTTTCGTAGATGAAACTAACAACTCCTCTTGAGCAAATTAAAGGCGTCGGGCCGAAAACTGCTCAGGCTCTAGCGGCGGCCGGTCTTACGACGGTTTCTGATGCCCTGAATTTCTTACCGCGAGCATATGACGACTATTCAACTGCGGTTAATATCGCAGATCTTCAGCCGGGAAAAGTTACGGTTAAGGCGCGCTGCGAGTCGGTTTCGACGCGTATTGTTCGGCGCGGACTTAGAATCACGACCGCGGTTTTGGCGGATAAATCAGGCAAAAGTTAAGGCGGTTTGGTTCAATCAGCCGTACCGCGAAACGCAATTAAAATCTGATGCGGAATTTATTTTTTCTGGCCAATTTGGTATGCAATATAATCGCTATCAAATCAATAATCCGTCCGTCGAGCTGGCAAAAGAAATTGCCAAAACTGCTGCGGAAAATAATTCTGGAATTCAGCCAGTCTATAAATCTATCAAAAATATTCGCCCAAAAACCATGCAAGATTTGATGAAAAATATTCGTCCAATTATGGATTTTTTGCCCGAGACTTTGCCGGAAAATACTATTCGGCGCCAAAAATTGGTTAGTCGTTCTGAGGCGGTTAAATTTCTTCACGCACCAAAAACTCACGAGGAAATTTCCCGCGGTCGTGAGCGCCTGGCGTTTGAGGAGCTGTTCGAGATGATATTGGCGGCACAATTTAATAAGCAAGAACAGACCAGATTAACAGGCTGGAAAAATTCCGTTCAATAAGTCGGTTGTGAAGAGTTTTGTGGATCAATTGCCGTTTCCTTTGACGAATGCTCAGCGCCGAGCTGCTGTAGCAAAGTCTGCAAGATTTGGAGTCTGACCATCCGATGAATCGGTTGTTGCAAGGAGATGTTGGCTCGGGAAAAACTGTCGTTGCGGGCCTGGTGGCTGCGGAAGTGGCGAAGGCTGGTTTCCAGACGGCAATTATGGCGCCGACGGAGATTTTGGCGCAGCAACACGCGAAAACACTTGACGAGTTATTATCGCCATTTGGTGTGTCTGTGGCGCTTTTAACTGGGCACGTAAAAGGCTTGGCTCGGTGTCAACTGCTTGATAATCTGGCAAATGGTAATATTGATGTTGTTGTTGGTACTCACGCGCTAATTCAGGAGAAAGTTGCGTATCATAAATTGGGATTTGCGGTAATCGACGAACAGCACAGATTTGGCGTGAAGCAACGACAGGCTCTGCTTGAAAAATCAGATTTTATGCCACATCTTTTAAGTATGACCGCCACGCCAATTCCGCGCAGTCTGGCGCTGACGTTGTACGCGAATTGGACATTTCTATTTTTGGACGAGTTGCCCTCTGGTCGTCAGCCAATTCAGACTAAGATTTGGTCGCCAGCATCAGCTCCGAAGCTTTATGAATCGATTGAAAATGAGCTAGCCAAAGGTCGCCAAGCTTACGTTATTTGTCCGTTGATTGACGATAATCCAGACAATGATAAAAATCGGTGGAGGCGGAATATAATAAATTGTCCAAGACTATTTTCAGCCATCGTCGAGTTGGGTTGTTGCACGGAAAGCTTCCTGCTGAAGAAAAAGCTGAAGTGATGCAGAAGTTTGCGGACGGCGAGCTGGATATGTTGGTGAGTACGACTGTGGTTGAGGTTGGTGTGAATGTGCCGAATGCGACAGTGATGTTGATTGAGAATGCGGACAATTTTGGATTGAGTCAATTGCATCAATTGCGCGGGCGAGTTGGGCGCGGGAAACATAAGAGTTTTTGTCATTTGATGATGAGCGGCCACGATAAGCCGAGCTAACGACTTCGAGAGATTGAGAAATCTCAGGATGGGTTTTATTTGGCGGAGGTTGATTTGGAAATTGCGTGGACCTGGCGAGATTTACGGTAAAATGCAACACGAGGGATTTGAACTTGAAAATTGCCTCGCTGGCGGATACGGTGCTAATTGCTCGCGCTCAAACCGAAGCTGAACGCTTTGTCAAAGAGGGACAAGATTTGCTACAATATGATCATCTGGCGCACGCCGTCAGTCGCTATCAGCGATTAACTGTTTTAAATTAATATGTACGCAGGAACAACAATTAGGGATGGCTCTGGTCGATTTATTGGCGTCCACCAAAAAATAGATCGAGTCGCAAGGAGAAATATAAAACCAATTCTTCCTGATTGGTGTGATTTTCCTGACATTAAAAACATTCTTCATTTTGAGGGCAAGAATGGTCCTGATGGTGTCAAGCGAAAAAGTCCGGCCGTGGACGAACCGTGGCATTTATAAATCCGGACGATCCAAATGATACGGCGCTCTTGGAGATGATTGACGGACATATTGGCAATTTAGCCCGAGCACTGCGAACAAATAATTCCGAGCGAGCAGCGTTTGAGGCAGCTTGGATGGCACACGCGATTACCGACGGTTTGACTCCGGCTCATCATTTTCCTCTGGAGCAGGCTATGGCGGAACTTCGCGGCGGTGAAGGGTTGGAGACGCGAACTTCAATTTTGAAGAAAAATCTTATGAAGGGCGAAAATGGAATTGAGTTGATTAAGAACAACTGGAAATTCTGGGGTGCCAAAGGTATGATGACAACGCACGTGGCGTTTGAGGCTGGCGTAGCTAGCGTGGTAGCATATCCACGTTTTAAGGACGCAATTCCGAGTAACGATGAGATATTGCAAGTGAAAAATCACGGCTATCGTGAATATTATTTGAGCCAAGTTCACGCCGTGACATCGATGAAAATGTATGACAATTTTAGTAAGAGTGGTTGGACGACGGATCTTGCTTGGCAGACAAATCACGAGCTGATGCCGATTATTATAAAGTCGGTGATGTTGGGTTGGCTGGCGTCTATTTGGAAACTTGAGGCAGAAAAAAGTGAGAGTTAGGATTATCTCTGGCGAATTTGGCGGACGATTCATAAAAACTCCGCCCGGCTCAACGACACATCCTATGGGCGAGCGAGTGCGCTCGGCTATGTTCAATTCTTTGGGTGAATCGATACACGGTGCGCGGGTTTTGGATGCTTTTGCGGGGTCTGGTGCTGTTGGACTAGAGGCGTTAAGTCGCGGCGCGGAGTCGGCGGTTTTCGTGGAGCGAGATCGAGTCGCTCAGCGAGTAATTGCTGAAAATATAAGCATTTTGGGTGTCGAAGAAAAATCTATTGTAATAAAAACAACGATAGTAAATTGGCTAGAAAGCGCGAGTTCAACAGGGAGTTCGATATTATTTTTGCTGATCCGCCATACCATAATCCACAGTTTTCCACAGTTTCTAAGTTAATGAGACTACTCAAACCGGGTGGAACTATGATATTATCACATCCAGGAATAGGTGAGGTGCCGGTTCAAGACAAAAACTGTTGTGGTGGACAGTCGTAGTTATGGGAGCACCTCACCAAGTTCCCCATGATTGGAAAATTAAATTCTTATAGATCGTTCTGATAAATATCAGAGCGTTTTTAATAGGAAAAAGTAGGTAAAATATGAATGAATTTATTTTAGTAGCAATAAAATTATTGATCGGATTTTTGCGCTGACGATAATAATTAACGTTACAGGAGAAAGGCAATCTGGCGCCGTCTTCTGCTAGTGATCAAGTTCAGAATTACGTACTTGGCGGTATTATCGGCGGCGTTATTTATAACAATGATATTAAGATCTTGGACTATGTTGGGATTTTGTGCATATGGTGCGTGCTGGTGTTGACGCTGAAGTGGATAAAGAAACATAGCGTTAAGGCTAAACAGCTGATTGACGGTAAGGCTTTGATAATTATAGACAATGGGAAGATAAATATCGAAAATTGTGAGAAGGTCGGCTTAAGTGCTCATGATGTTTCTTTCAAGCTTCGAACCCATAATGTTTACTCGACGAAAGACGTGAAAAGAGCTGTTGTTGAGCAAGACGGCGAGCTTATTATTTCGCACAAAGGCGAGGAAAATCCGAAATTCCCGTTAATAACGGACGGTCAATTGCAAGCTGATATTTTGGAAGTAATCGGAAAAGACGAAAAGTGGTTGCTTGGCAAGCTTAAAAAACGAGGCTTAGAATCCTACGGAGATGTATTTTTAGGTGAGTATGTCGATGGTGATTTGATTCTGACTGCTTATAATTAAAGGTAAATTAACTGGACGAGACGAAAACGCTGTTGTTTGATAGTGTATGGTCCCAAAATGGAACGAATACAGATGAGCATAGTCCGCGCGATGGGGTGAGTGATGATGCAAAACAAAGGAATGAGTATTATGAAAAACTCGCAGAGAAAAACGACTTTTCGGAGCCTGTTAGAACTATTAAACGCATGAGTGGAGTTGCAGTGAGTGCAACTAATCTGAATCTAGAGAACATGCAACGCAAGATGAACTATTTCCAAAAAGCTGGGTTACTGGACAATAAGTAAAAACTCCGCAATATCCTGGAATTGTCATTTGGAGATTTTCTGCGGTAATTAAATCGACGGAGTGAGTCGAGGTGATGATCTTGGCGTTTTTCTGGAATGGAGAAGCTTTGTTTCTCGTCTGCGAAATTGATAAAAATGTAAGCACGTTGACCAGCCAGCTCTCTTTTAATCCGAGAATAAATCCGTTGCCAGTGTTTTTGCACGATGCTTAAATTGCCCTTTTTAAGAATTGGGAAGGTTTAGCGCAATTTTAATAATTTTTCGATGCATATTAAGCAGGGAATTGTTTGTGATTTTTCGCTGTCAACGTTAATCTTCGTGTGATTATCATTAATAGGAAGCCAAGGTTTTGCACTTGAAAAGCCCGCAAATTGCGAATCATTCCATTGCATTGGCGTGCGTTCCAAATCTCGACTATCAACAATAGAATTGGCGGGGCTAAAATTATCTTGAATGTCATCAGCGGTCAATTCTCCATTCATCATGCCAATTTCGTCACCGTAATACACTACGCTAATTCCTGGAGTGAGGAGATTTAAGAAGCTGAGGGCGCGGGCGCGTTCTTCGCCCAATCTGGAGGCATTCGCAGCTGATCACTGATTTCCGATGCAGAAAAATGGCGTGGTTGAGCTCGCTGATTGTAGGTAATTTCTCAATTTTTTCTCAATATTTTTAGCGTGCCATTCGTTGTCGCGATATTCCATGAAAAATGCCGAGGCTTTTGGGTGGACTGTCAGGATTTGGCTGTATTGATGATAAATATCACCCAGCTTATCGTCGGGATAAAATTCAAACACCATTTGCTTGTCGTTATATTCATCACAGACTGACGCTAATTCTCGTAAATATTCCTGAAAATGCGGTCCCATTTTACAGTGGTCGTGGATAAATGCTCCGTAATCGTCTGGATTACCATAAAAATCAGGATTTGGAGAGTCGTCTTTAAAGTCGGGATCTTTGGAAATTCCCCAAATTGCATCGACGCGCATTCCATCGACGCCCATATCAAACCAAAATCGCACTATGTTTTTCATTTCAGCACGCACTTCAGGATTATCCAATTCAGATCTGGCTGCGTTTTCAGGAACGAATGCAGGTAAAATTGCCCAGTGTTCTCGTCAAATTCCCACGAACCGTCGCCAGACAAACTTCGCCAATTGTTAGGCTCGCTATTATCTTTTCCGTCGCGCCAAATATAATAATCTCGCTTGGCGTTGTCGCGTGAAGATCTGGATTCTTGAAACCACGGATGTTGGTCTGAAGTGTGACAGGGAACGAGATCGATCATAACTTTAATGTCGAGGTCGTGAGCCTTTTTAAGAAGCGCTTGGAAATCTTCCATTTGACCAAAAGTCGGATCAATTGCTCGATAATTTGCAATATCATAGCCAAAGTCGGTCAGCGGCGATACGAAGAATGGGGAAATCCAAATCGAATCGATGCCCAGCCATGATAAATAATCCAGCTTCTCGGTAATGCCGTTCAAATCGCCAATTCCATCGCCATTGGTATCTAGAAAGCTGCGCGGATAAATTTGATAAAGAGAGGCTACATCTTGCCAAGTTTTCATGGCTTAAGTATAAGCGAGATAACAGGGAAAATCAAAGCAAATAAATTACATGTGATGATAATGATGAGTCAATGCGTGACCTTTGCCTCGACGTAACAAATATAGATTGACGGGATGATGATACAGCAAACGCGGCGAACGCCTACAAATTATCCAGCTAACCCAATCAAATCGGATGAGCTAAGTTCTTATCCATGGCGCCCGGAATGATTAGCATGATTATGTTGTCTACGACGGTCATTAGACAGTATGGATAGGTGTGTCACGGCGAAAACTAACTTTAAGGATTTTATAAGCGATAATTTGGCGCGTACTAGTGGTATGATTGACGCGGTGTAGCCGGAAATGAAAGCTAAGACTGATGCCAGAATGACCGTAGTATGTGGCGCAAATCCAGCTGTGTGCCGATGGTAACGCCGATCATCTCACCAATCATACATCCCGCCAGGCAGTGCAAACTTGCCGCTAGCGCCATGCGTTTGATTGAATTTTTGTATTGCAATGATTATGAGATTCGTGATTCATTATTTTGTCCCTATATTTTTAATTCATATAAATTGAGTAATTCTTCTATCGCTTTACTTTGTTGAGCTTCGTCGCCGGACGTCATTTATCGGCAATGTGCGTGCGGAGATGTCGCTCAGAATAAGTTTGTTAAGCGACGCTAATGATTTTTGTATTGCTAGACTTTGGGTTAAAACATCCATGCAATACGCGTCGTGGTAATTTGTTTCTCGAGTCCGCGCATTGTACTACATAATTTTTGTGCGATGTAGAGCTCGTCGTTTGATGTCTGCTGCATATCCATAAAATAATCGTATACCCCTGAAGTATTATGTCAAATACAATTAGCTATCTAAGTTAACGATGAGCCACGCTCGGATGGCTAAATATCTAGTGAGTGCGGGTAAGGAGACTCTAACTCTGGCCTCTTCCGCGGCAAGAAGCGCTCTAACAACTTGAGCTATACCCGCTATGTTGTTCACGATTTGTTCGTAGCAAAGTCGTGAATGAAATGCAAATATTTTGGTGGCTCCTCCCAGACTTGAACTGGGGACACAAGGCTCTTCAGGCCTCTGCTCTCATCAACTGAGCTAAAGGCCACAAAACTTGCTATTTAATTGTATCTAAAGTTGTCGCCATCTGGCAAGGGTGTTATAATTTTATCGAGCGCGGGTGTCGTATAGCGGCTATTATGTGACCTTCCCAAGGTTGAGATGGGAGTTCGACTCTCCCCATCCGCACCAGAAATCATCAAAAGCACTCCGTAAAATTACAGAGTGCTTATTTTATTGATAAGTGGTTTATTTTTTACCGCCACGAATCGCGTCGATGAGTTCGATAGGGAATAACATCATCGTCTTTTGGCTTGGCTCCGTGGAGATTCGCTCCAAAGTGTTCAATGTTCGCAGATTGATGGCGCCTTGAGTTTTTGCTAGGATTTCTGCAGCCTGGGCTAATGTTTCAGCCGCAGCTTTTTCGCCGTCAGCGTTGATGATGTTGGCGCGGCGCTCGCGCTCTGCTTCGGCTTGTTTGGCCATGGCACGTTTCATATCACTAGGAAGTTCAATATTCTGAATCTTAACGTTCTCGACATCGATACCCCATTTGTCGGTTTCGGCATCAACAATTTCCTTGATTTGCTGGGAAATCTCTTCGCGCTTGGCGAGCAAATCGTCCATATCAACGTTACCGGTGACGTCGCGCAGTGCTGCTTGGGCAAATTGGCTAGTCGCGTAAATATAGTTCGTGGTTTCCAGCACGGCTTTTGGTGCATTGATAACTCGGAAATAAACCACCGCATCAACGCCGACCGTGACGTTATCTTTGGTGATAACTTCTTGTTTTGGAACATCAATTGGAGTTGAACGAATATCGACCAACATCATTGTCTGTAGGCCTGGAATGACGACTCTTAATCCTGGCTCACGAACACCAGTAAATTTACCGAGCGTTAAAACCACGCCGCGCTGATATTGATTGACAATTTTAATGCCACCAAGCACATAAAGCCCGATAGATACTAAGATTATTACTACAAATGCTCCCATTTTTCCTCCTATTTATATAGAGCTATTGTAGCATTTTTGTGTGAGGAAAGTGTAACGGCGGAGACTTTTTGGCTTTATGGATTTCGCGATATAATGGAAGTATGAGTGATAACAGGCAGCCGCTAGCTGAACGGATGAGACCGCAGACGCTGGACGAGGTGATAGGGCAGAGTCATTTGCTCGGTGAGGGCGAGTTATTGAGGCGAATCGTTAAGAATGGTGAGCCGGTCAGTTTGATATTGTGGGGTCCGCCGGGAACTGGAAAGACGACGTTGGCGCGGATTATTGCGCGTGAAGTGAAGGCGGAATTTATTGAATTATCGGCAGTTACAAGCGGAAAAAAGGACGTTGAACAAGTGATTGAACACGCCCGTCAAAATTGGAATTTAGGACTCAGGACAATTCTATTCGTTGACGAAATTCACCGATTTCAATAAAGGCGCAGCAAGACGCGTTTTTGCCGCACGTTGAGACGGGCTAATTACTTTGATTGGCGCGACGACCGAGAATCCGAGCTTTTGAAGTCATCACGCCGCTGCTGTCACGTTCGCGGGTTTTGGTTCTCCAGCGATTGACAAAAGACGAAATCATATCCGTATTAAAAAGAGCGCTGAAAGTCCTGAAAAAAGTCTAAGCAGGTTTCGCCCAAAGCCCCTGGACTATTTGGCGGAATTATCAGATGGCGACGCAAGGGTGGCGCTGGGTAATTTGGAATTGGCGCTGAGTTTTAACGAAAAGTAACGCCGGAAGTGGTTAAGGCGGCGGCTCAGAAGCGACTTCGGGTTATGATAAAAAAAGGTGATTCGCATTACGACGTGATTTCCGCTTTTATCAAGTCGCTAAGAGGCAGTGACGCGACGGCTGCGACGTATTATTTGGCGCGAATGATTGACGCGGGCGAGGATCCGAAGTTTATTGCTCGGCGAATGGTGGTTTTTTGCGTCGGAAGATATCGGGCTGGCGGGTAATGGTGCGCTGAGCTTGGCAATTGCAACGTTTGAGGCTGTCGAGCGTGTCGGTCTTCCAGAGGCGAAGTATAATTTATTCCATTGTGCTATTGCGTTGGCCCGCAGTCAGAAGTCGCGTGAAATTACCGATTTAATGCACGGCGCTTTTGAGCTGGCGCGCAAATATCCGAATTCTCCCGTGCCGTTACATCTCAGGAAACGCTTCTGACCAAATTGATGAAAGATTTGGGCTATAACAAGGGACTACAAAGTGGCAAGCTGGTTTTAAGCATGACAAAGGATTTTTACCAGAGGAAATTAAGGATGTGATATAATTAGCATATCAATATTCTTAAAAGGAGAAGTTAATATGTCAAAACAAGAATCTCAGCAGCCGCAATATGCGCCACAGCCTCGATCCAAACGCACAATACGGTCCCGCACCACAACCACAGAACACGCCGTATGAGCAGCAACCAGTCAGACAGCAATATTTTGCACAACCTCAAGCAGCGCCAGTGCAATATGTCGTGATGGCAGAATCTCTGAAGGGCGTTAAGGGTTGGTTAATGTTCTTTGTGGTTTGTTTCGTTATCGGTAGCCTTGTCAATACAGCAGTGTTTTTCCAGGCCATAATGAATCTTAGCCAGCCAGAGAACGTCATTTCTTTGATATTTTCACCTATACTAGTGGTCTTGGCTATTTGTGCAGTCGTGTTTATAACGATGCAGAAGCGTCTTGGCTAAGTGGTTAGCTGTTGCTACGATCGCCACGGCTGGATTGGGCAACGTTGCAAATGCGGTAGTTATATATGCATCTGGAAGATCGGGAGTAGAGGTTCCGGCATTTATTACTGGAATCGTTACAATGCTAATAGTAGAAGGATTGGTAATTCTGTACTTCTTTGCTTCTCGCCGAGTCAAAGAAACTCTTGTCAATTAACCTGATTCTCGCATGAAAAAAATAGCCGCCTCATTACGGGGCGGTTATTTTTATGGTTTACACGACTATTGTTTCGCGGCGCGTTTTCGCTCGTTTGCGTCCAGATATCGCTTGCGAAGTCGTAGTGATTTTGGCGTAACTTCCAAAAGCTCATCATCTTCAATAAAATCGATACATTGCTCCAAGCTAAACTGTGTAAATGGCGTCAATTGTACAGTTCCATCCGACGATTTGGAGCGCATGTTGGTCAAATGTTTGGCTTTACAAACGTTGATTTCGATGTCTTCTTGACGATTATAGATTCCGACAATCATTCCGGCGTAAACTTCTGTTCCTGGTCCGACCAATAGTTCACCGCGCGCTTCGGCTGCCTGCAAAGCGTAAGGTGTTGTCGTGCCAGCTTCAAATGCAATCAAAACTCCATTGCGGGTTTTTGGTAATTTTCCGCCAAGCGGTTGATATCCGTAAGGTAGGGAATTCATAATCACCGTACCTCTGGTGGCAGTCAATAAAATGTTGCGCAGACCAATCAGCGCCCTCGTCGGCAAAATGTAAGTCAGGCGAGCAGCACCAGCGGTGGTCGTTTCCTGAGATTTCATTTCGGCGTGTCGCGCACCAAGCTCTTGGCTAATCGCGCCGATGAATTCGCTTCCGACTTCAATTTGCAATTCTTCAATCGGTTCTTTTTCGACACCGTCCTCGGTAATTGTAACGACTTGCGGTCGTCCAACTTCAAACTCAAAAGCCCTTCGCGTCGCATGGTTTCAATCAAAACACTCAAGTGCAATTCGCCGCGTCCAGAAATCGTAAAGCCAATTCCGTTTTCCTCAACGCGTAGCGCCACGTTGGTTTCAAGCTCTCGTTTCAATCGGTCGCCAATTTGCCTGGATGTCGTAAACTCGCCCTCGCGACCTTTCATTGGGCTGGTGTTTGGTCCGAGGTACATGCTCAAAGTCGGAGCTTCAATGTCAATTGTCGGTAGCGCTTCAGGCTGTTCTTTGTCGGCAATCGTATCGCCAATATGCGCGTCAGCCACGCCAACCAACGCCACGATGTCGCCTAGCAAAAGCTTCGTCAAGTTCTTCGCGATTCAAGCCGCGATATCCAAAAACTTTCTCAATTCGTGCAGAACCCGCGACTTCGCCATTTTTTCATCAAACTGACTTGCAAGCCACGCTTAACTGATCCGCGAGCAATTCGCCCAATTGCGTATTTTCCTTGGAATGTGTCGTATTGTAAGCTGGTAACAAGCAATTGAAACGCGCCATCTTCCGTCACGTCTGGCGCTGGAATATCGTTGATAATCGCGTCAAAAAAATTGGCGTCAAATCCGCGTCTTCGTCGGTGTTTGCAGGAATTTCTTTCCATGATTTTTCCGTCGCGTCCGATTGCGTAATAAATTGGATATTGCAATTGAGAATCGTCGGTTGCTAGCTCAAAAACAGATCACTCAGCTCATCTTCAACCTCGGCAATTCGCCTGGCTGGCTTGTCAATCTTATTGATAATCACGACAGGCTTCAGCCCCAGCTCAAGCGCCTTCGCTAATACGAATTTAGTCTGAGGCATCGGACCTTCCTGTGCGTCCACAATCAGCAGAACGCCATCAGCCATATTCAAGGTTCGCTCAACTTCACCAGAGAAATCGGCGTGTCCTGGCGTGTCAATGATGTTTATTTTGTAGTCGCCGTAAAAAATTGACGTTTGTTTGGCGGTGATGGTGATGCCGCGCTCGTGCTCTTGATCGCCGGAATCCATAATCAATTCCTGGCTCATCTCGGCTTGGTTGTCGCGGAATGTTCGCGACTGCTTTAATAGCCCATCAACCATGGTCGTTTTGCCGTGGTCGACGTGGGCAATAATGGCAATGTTTCGAATCTTGCTAGCGTCCTTCATAAAAATATGGTCTGATATTAACACAGACCTTCCTCTTAATATAAAATTTTACCACGATAAGGGGAAAATAAAAAGAGTGAAAGTTGTGTTTAATACTTTAATATACTGTAATTTACTGTTCGTCAAGTTGGTCTTTTGGAAAATTTATCAGCCGAGTTTCGCCGTCGGCTCTATGTAAAATATCTAAATCAGCCATTACTATACCGAGAGCTTGCGTCGCCAATTTAACTTGCGTAGGGTCTACTCCTAATTCTTGGCGGGCTAATCTCTTCGCTGTTTTATTCTCCGTACGGGCTATTAGTAGTTCGGGATAGCCCAGTATGTCGTCTGACTGGGGTATATACATTCCATAAGCAGGTTCTGTTCGGGTGAAGTAATTCACGATCTTATCTTGTCGAATATTTATCCCCCAACGTTCACGTTCTGCTATTAAAGCTTCATTTCTTTCAAGGTAATCACAATATATATCCGTATGATGGTTCTCGGGAGATATTATTATGTGTCCAGCCGGCTCTCCGTTTGCAGATAATTCTCGCGAGAATATAACTAACCCAGACGGATGAGGTTCAGTCGCCATATCTATGTCAAGATGAGTTGACGTAACGTAAAAAGATTCCATATTTATACCTAGCGTGAAATGGTGGGAAATACAGGGCTCGAACCTGTGACCTCACGAATGTGAATCGTGCGCTCTAGCCAACTGAGCTAATTTCCCGTAATTACATCTGTCGTTTTATTTAACGAACTCGTGATGTGAGCTAATTATAGTTCAGGTTTCAAGTCCTGACAAGCTACGCTGAGCATATTCTATTGACTTTTTACACAAGTGTGGTATAAATGAAAGTAGCTTTCGTTGACGAGTTAAGCAAATCCTTGTCCGAAAGTGAACTTTGACAGGCAATCGAACACAAGATGAGTTTTTATTTCTTTTTTTAAGAATCGTTAAGAGGAATGAAATCTCATCTTGTGCTAAAGAACAGCACACATCGCAACTCCGCGGATGAGAAAAACATCAGGAAGGTGAAGGATAGGAACTCCAAAAACTGCATGCACGAGATTACAGAGAGTGCTAAGACAGCCAGGGTAGCCTGGAAGGTTCTAAAGACCCTCATCGATGGCAAATTCTATTCTGAAGATCCTCGACAAGAGGCGCCGTTTCGAGACTGCGATCGAGTCCGTAGAGACTGGCACAAGTCGCCTTGTACGCATCCTCGAGGAGCACAACAAAGGGAAAGCTGACGAAAAGAGGCTTATGCAAGAAGTCTCTATCGAGGCTGGCTTAATAGCATTGGAATTCAATGTTATTAAGAGGGCGTCAAAGAGCGCCCCCTCCCGGAAAAGCAGCAAGGAAGAGGCACAGGCAATGCTCAAGTCGAGGACCATTGTCAACGACTGTCTTTTCTACATCTCGGTAGTCTCTATCGTGCAGTCTCAGTAGTCTCTCTACGTGGCAGGTGATTGTTCTTTTACGATTGCCTGTCATGTAGACTCTGAACTTATGTTATTAAAAATCACCCTGAGCATGGGTGATTTTCTTATGGTGAATAATCTCAATTCTTGGTGCGGATGAAAGGACTTGAACCTTCACGCCGTGAGGGCACATGCTCCTAAGGCATGCGTGTCTACCAATTCCACCACATCCGCATAACCTGATTATATCAAAAACAAATTCCACTTATCAACTGTCCGCGCTTATGTTAAAATTGAGTAACATACTAAGGAGGATTGATGAATAAAAGTTGCGAAATATTTGAATGAGCATCTTAGCGGCGAAGTCGCGTCGCAGGATTTTACATTGAGTCAAGTTGAAGTTGACAATGGACTTTTGGTGCGCCGGCCAGAAATGATTGTTCGTGCGGCTAATATGAACGACATCAGGAAAGTGATGCGATTTTTGTTCTCAATTGGCAGAGAAAGGTCATGTTTTTACCCTGTATTTGTTCGTGGTTGTGGCAATGATGAAACTGGCGCAGCGACGAATAAAGGTATTGCACTGACGAAAAACGTATATGAATCGTGTGGTTGGTATTGATCCTCGCCAGCAACTGATTCATGCCCAAGCGGGAATTTCTCTTTCGGCGATCAACGCAACTTTGTCTACTCATAAAGGCTTGGGTCTGCCGCGAACTTCATATGTGGCGGAAGAAGGCACGATTGGTGGCGCAATTAACACAGCTCCGTCTGGAATGTTGTCTGGCGCGCATGGTCGTTTTGCTGATGCCATTCAGCAGCTTGAGATTGTCCTAAGTAACGGCGACGTGATTCAGACTGGTCGCATATCTCGACGCGAATTGAGTAAGAAAAGGTTTATCGACGTTTGAGGGCGAGATTTATCGAGAGATTGACAATCTAATCTCAGATAACACCGAGCTGATTTCGCAAATGGATCCAGCTTTGCCAGATACGGTTGGCTACAGTGGGATTTCTCGGGTGAAGCAAAAAGACGGGTCGTTCGATTTGACGCCGTTGTTCATTGGCAGTCAGGAAGTCTGGGTGTGATTTGCGAAGTTATTATGAAGGCGCAATTTATTCGTCCAGAATATTCAGTTGTTGCCGCATCATATAAAAAGTTGTCAGACGCGCAATCAGCCGTGGAATTAGCAATGAAAAATAAGGCGTCGGCGGTGGAAATAATCGACGGACGATTCTTCCGTCAGGCTGCGGTCGTCGGTAAGGTAGTTGAGTGGGCGCCGAAAAGAGATGCTTTAAGGGTGCGGTGGTCTTGGCTATCTTTTGACGACTTTTTCTGACAGAGCGCGCAATAAAGCCGCGAAGAAATTGACTAGAAAATTGGAATCATCAGGAAGCAATCGACATAAAAACTCTGCACCTGGAAGAGCAGGATTTGTTCAGTTTGCATTCTGTTTTGGCTTTGGCGGAAACTCCGAGCGAGCCGCATATGATCGCGCCGCGCGTTTTCTCAGGGATTTTAATGGCGCCAGAAAAGATTGATAGTTTCCTTAGCGAGTTGAAGTCGCTGGAGTCTAAATACGGCGTGGATTTGCCAGTTTTTGTTGATTTTTCAAGCGATTATATTTCTCTACATCCGACGTTTGATAGTAAAAAGTGAGTGAACGAGAAGATTCTTCAGTTGTTGGCAGAAATTTCTCAGATTGTTAATAAGTATGAAGGCTCATTTGCAGGATTTGGTGGTGACGGAAGGCTGAAGGCCAACTTTATCTATAAAAATCTGCCAGATGACGAAAAACAATTATACGCAAAGGTGAAAAAAATCTTTGATCCAGCTGGAATTTTTAACCCAGGAATTAAAGCAGAGGCTCAGCCGAAGGAGTTGGCGGCGGAATTAAACGCGTGGTGTAAGCTTCGTAATCAAGCTTGATACTGGGTGAGAATTGGGCTATAATTGACGCGTAGCCCATGCGGATGTGGCGGAATTGGTAGACGCGCTAGCTTCAGGTGCTAGTGTACGCAAGTACGTGAAGGTTCAAGTCCTTTCATCCGCACCAAGAACTGAAATTTTTCACTATAAGAAAATCACCCGTAGTCAGGGTGATTTTTAATGTCGTAAGTTCAGAGTCTACATGACAGGCAATCGTAAAAGAACAATCACCTGCCATGTAGACGAATCGACTCAAGGGATACTAAGTATCACCAAGTCCACTCTCCGTCGTCGAAGAAAACAGCGCACTCATACAAAGCAGCGCCCATGACTTGGCGACTCGTGATAGTTTCCTCGAGGCTGTGATCGACGATGTGAGGTGCAGTTGCGTGAACGATACCGCGACTACTGGTATTGAGGAATCTCGCTCATTTCTACAACCTCGTAGGCTGCGGAGATGTTGCGCGTAGCAGTGTCGAAGAGTTCTTCTTCGATCTCCGTATTTCCCTTAACGGCGCGGCTGTGAAGATAATCAATCGAATCTTCGAGTCCGCAGAGAGCCAGTTTGAGCTTACAGCACACCAACTTCGTGCTGTAGCCATAGTCGCTACAAAGAAGAGCTGTAAGCTCCACAATCTTCTGGAGTGAGGCTGTGTAGTTCTTTGTACTGAGTTTGAGCTCTTTCTTCTCGTATTCCTTGAAGTCGGAGACGTCGGCGTTTTTGACGTTTGCCCTAATCTTCTTCCAGTCTTCCTTGAGAGTCTCAACGCCATTCTGAAGTTCGCTCGTGAAATGTCCCCACATTTCAGTATCCTTTCCGATATTCTCTCATCCGCAGGATCGCGACGTATCGTCCTTTACGATACAAGATGAGATTTCATCTCTCTTATGACGGTTTTTAAAAAAGAGATAAAAACTCATCTTGTATTCGATTGCCTGTCAAAGTACGCTTTCGGACAAGGAATAAATATCAACTCATCAACAAAAAGCCAAAAATATATATTATCACCAATATTCCAAAACGTCAATACGAATAACAAAATAATTTTCAAAACCAAAAGAAATAGCCCTGCCGAGAGGCTTCGGCCGAGACCGAAGTCTCAAGGCGAACTACTCTTGACGGGCTTGTTAGCCCTGGAATGACTACGTCATTCACGTGAGTCTTCAGCTGATAACCCGTTGATTACCATCTTGAGTTTTTCTCGAAGATCGGCAATCTCGGTCGCTTCATCGAGATTCTTGAGAACGTTTTCAAGACTTGCAGCTTGCTCTTTAGCATCGGCACGCAAGCCTCGGGACCACTCAAGGTCCATCTTGGCTTCTTTTGAGTTCCTTGCGGAGCTCATCATTCTGCTCCTGAAGCTCATTACGCTCAATGAGACGTCTCTACAGATATTATACGTGCTGTGTTGAGCTTGCTTTGGAGATCGTCGCGCTCGCTTTGGAGACCGTCGCGTTGACGCTTGGTCTCATTGAGCTGGTCTCGAGTTTGAACAAGCGCATCATCCGTCTCGCAGAACCAGTCTTTAACCCGTTCGAGTTTGTCCTCGGTTGCGTCAAGACTGTCTTGAAGAGCTTCGGCATTTTTCTTCGCCTGACAAAAACCATTTCGAATGCTCTCGATCGCATAACCGGCCGAGACGAGTTCGTCTCGAGTGTCCTCGAGCCTCTGCTTTGTTGCATCGAGCTCCTTTTGGAGCTTGGCTTTGTCGCACACAACGCTTTCGAAATCAAGCAACAACATTAGGTAGCTTGATCGAAACTGCTGTAGTGCTTCCCGAAGATCAGCCTTCTCGCTCTCGACGTCTTCGAGACTTCGCCTCAAGTCCCTGAATGCCGACAAACCGTATTGGATCGACTCGTTGGAGTTCAAACACTGCCCTGACTCCGAAGAGTGAGCAGATGATCGCCATTACGCTTGCGGCGGCCAATAGGTTGACAGCCTGTTGTAGTTCTAGTGATGGCCACATCGCGTTGATGCAGATGGCAATTACGAGAGTAGCTAAGGTGAAGACCACCATAGCTAGCCAACGCTTCGCTTCATGACGGCATTGCGTAATGCCGCGCTTCAATGGACTTTCTAAATCCATTGATATCACTTCCGTTCATAGATTGGTTACGTCTAAAGGGCAACTCTTGCCCTAGAGACGTGCTCTCAGGTAAGAGCTGATATTATTTATACCACACTTGTGTAAAAAAGTCAATAGAAGTCTCTCGATTTTTGTTATTTATTCAGGAATTTTGATAAAATAACAGAGATGGAAGATAAAAGAAATGTCATTGATAAATTTAAGGGTCGGAGCGAATCGGAGATTATAAATGAGTTGGATTCTGAAGATCACGGTTTGGTGATTGCGCTGGAAAATACCGAGCGAGATTTTAATATGGGGACGATTGTTCGGAGCGCCAATGCGTTTGGCGTGCGGCAGATTTATGTAATTGGGCGCAGACAGTGGAACAAGCGCGGTGCCATGATGACGGATAAGTATCTGCATATTACATATTTGGCGACGACGGAAGAGTTTGTTGAAAAAATGCGTAATGAAGGCAGGGAAATTATTGCTATTGATAATATCCTGGGCAGTGTTAATATGTCGCAGACGAGTTTACCGAAGCGTGCGGTTTTGGTATTTGGGCAAGAAGGGCCGGGGATTTCTGCGGAGCTGGCTGGCGCTGCGGATCAGATTGTGGCGATTGAGCAATTCGGCTCGACTCGCTCTATAAACGTCGGTGCGGCAGCTACCGTGGCGATGTATTGTTGGCTGCAGCAGAATGTGCTGGCGTTGTCGAGGGGCGATTTATAGATCGATTGAGCTATTTCCGTAGAGTAGACTGTATGATACTGCTTGTAATATTTTTTTCATGTTATCTGAAGTAGCGATGTTTTTCCACCCTTGTGAACCTATTAGAACTCCAAGATTATGAGCTGTATAAGATATATCTGGTGCAAAGTGCGGATTGTGAGAATATGACGCGGAAGACAAATACGTAGAAAACCTCATTAATACATCCGGCGTGATAACATCATTTATGGTTTTTCTGGATAATAAAGCGACTTCTTCTAAATCTATTTCTGATTGAGAATGTCTATTGACAGAAAAAGTGGCAGTATAGGTCATGGTTGTGTCGTCGTTGTTTATATGTTCGCTGCTAAAATATGTACTGAAATTATGACAAATTCTCTGCCCAACTGATAGTCCTATAAATCTAGCTAGCTCACACCATAATGCGCAGATCTGTAGAGGCTGGTCTTTGATCTCGATGTTTAATTCTAAAGGTGAATTAATATTTGATAGTTGATTTGTCGGGTATATTAAATCGACAATGTCTTCATTTGCAGCCTTTGTGTCTGGCAGTAGGCTAACTGAGTCTATATTTTTCCAGGATTTCGTGTTGAGTTTTTTCAGCTCTTTAATCACTCCTTCTGGGCTGCTGATATAAAGCATATTGGGCTCTTCGGCGCCTATTTGGGATATCGCTTGCGCGACCGGCAGATATCCAGATTTCTCCGACCCTAAGTCGGCTTTCATGGTTGCTATATTATTTAATAATTTTTCAGATTCATTATTATAGCATTCACCGTTAATGACTATTACGCCTGATTCGTAGGTTTCGCCGTTTAATGAATAGTCTAATAGCTTTATATCTATTGTGCTGGTAAAGATATTCTGTAACCGTAGATACAAATAAATGCTCATAGGCGTGAGCTAGCTGAACGCAGGGGTGATATTTAACAATTGTAAAATATTTCATATGAACAGTTTAACAAGAAAAAGAGTCGGTTTATAGACACGACTCAGGTCTTTGATGTCTGTCAACAACATGCATTGGGAATAATAAAACCTAGCTAATTTCTACGCCTTGTTGGCTCAAAAAATCACGAGTTTCATCATCTAATTGACAATTTATGAAACGCGATCGCGCTGCCAATTTCCCGCTGCCATAGACAAATTGCGTTTCCTCGTCATATTTCATACCACGGAAGTCGCAATCTTTTGCTTCAATAATAGCTTTTACACCGCGAAAATCCACATTCCGAACCGACGAATTGATAAAATAAATCGGTTGCCCGTAGATGTGCTTTGCATCGTCCAGATTACAGTTTTCAAACACGAAAAATCCCATGACAAACTGGTCGAAATCAACGCCATGAAAATCCTCATTCTTAAAGCGAACAAACTCGCCTTCTTGAATGGCGGGATAGCGCTCGCGTTGGTAAGTTGGCAAATCATTGGCGCGAATGGATTCGGCAATGCGATGCGTGATGTTGTCCATAACTTAATAATACACCATTATTTCTCGCGATAACTCCGTCAGTTCCTACTTTACAAAAAGCATGAAATTTACTATAATAGACGTATGATTTTATCTAAATTCCATCATTCACACGTGTTGCCGAGGTAGGACTCTGATTTTTGATTGTATGCGCCGAGTTCTGCCTCGGCGTTTTTTTGATTGCTATAAATAAGAAATAATGACATAATGGAGCTAACATGAGCAGTTTATCTACACAAAGTTACAAAGGTTCGCGAGACTATTTTCCAGAGGAAAAGCGTCTGCAGAATTACATTTTTAATGTTTGGCACAAGACGGTTGAGAGTTTTGGCTATGAAGAGTATGGCGCGCCGCTGCTGGAGCCGCTAGATATTTATTTGGCGAAGTCAGGTCAGGAATTGGCAGGCGAGCAAACATACGCTTTTTGAGGATCGTGGCGGTCGAATGGTGGCAATTCGCCCTGAGATGACGCCGTCGATTTCTCGAATGGTGGCGGCTAAGCGTCAGGAATTGGCGATGCCTGCGCGGCTGTATTCTATTGCTAATTTTATGCGCTATGAACGACCGCAACGTGGACGTGAGCGTGAGTTTTTGGCAATTGAATGCGGATCTGTTCGGCGTGGACGGCGCGGCGGCGGACGCGGAGATTATTGAGCTGAGCCACGCTAGCGTGATGAATTTTGGTGCCAAAGCAAGAAATGTTTACGGTCAGGGTTAATAATCGCCAATTGATCAATCGTTTGATGAGCCAATTTTTGAAGCTTGATATTGTTGGTTCGACGATGATGATGAAGTTGCTTGATAGGAAAAATAAGATTCCTGCCGAAGAATTTAAGCGTCAGGCGATTGAGATTTTTGGCAATCAAGCGTCAGAAGGTCTGCCGAAGTTAGCAAAAATGATCAGCATGAAAGTCTGTTGATGATTTGCCGAGCGAATTGATGGAAGATGAAAGCGTCAAGCAGCTTCGCGAAGTGATGAAATTGCTTTAGCCAAAAAGGCATTACGAATGCAGTGTTTGATGTTACTTTGATGCGCGGACTGGACTATTACACGGGCATGGTTTTTTGAGCTGTTTGACAATTCGCCAGAGAATAACCGAGCGTTGTTTGGCGGAGGACGATATGACGGATTGGTCGGGCTATTTGGCGTTGAACCGATTGCTACGGTCGGCGTCGGCATGGGTGCGACAACGATGGAGCAATTTTTGGAAGTACACGGCTTGTTGCCTAAATTGGCGTCTAAAACAGATGTGTATATAATTCCGGTGTCAAAAGAATCTATGGCTGGCGCGGACGATTTGGCGCGAAAATTGCGCAGTGAAGGCGTGCGAGCAGAGCTGGATATAACTGGTAGAAAGATTGACAAGCAGATAAAAGCGGCGTTGAAAAAGCAAATTCCGTTTGCGGTGTTCGTGGGTGAGGATGAAATTGCTAGCGGTGCATACACGGTTCGAAACTTGGTGGAATCTGATGAGCAGAAGGTTGGCGCTGAACGAATTGTGACAATTGTCAAAGATCGTCGATATGATGGCGATGAAGACGCTCTGTTTGAGGTATAGTCTGATATCTGTTATAATTAGTCTTTATGAAGACTACTGTAAAAAAACTATCAGATACTAAAGTTCAATTGACGATTTCTTTTGGGCGCTAGCGAATTGGCTGACGCAGAGCAGGTTTCCTTGACAAAGTTGGCGCGCGATATCAAAGTTCCAGGTTTCCGCAAAGGAAAAAGTTCCCGCAAGCATAGCCGCTAAGCACATTGATCCGAATGCGCTTCAAGAGCAGATTCTGGAGAATGCTTTGTCAAAGGCAGTAGCTGAGGCGTTTTTACAGGAGAAATTGCAAGCCCTAGACCGACCTAGCGTTGAAGTTAAGAAGTTTGTTCCTGGTTCTGAGTTGGAATTTACGGCTGAAGTTGAAGTTATTCCGCCAGTAAAATTGGGCGATTATAAAAATTGACAGCGAAAAAGAAGCAGCTAAGGTCGAGGATAAAGATGTCAATGAGGTTATTGAGCGAATCCGTAAAAACTATTCTGAAAAATCAGAGGTCAAGCGTGCCGCTAAGCTCGGCGACGAGGCTGTGATTGACTTTACGGGAAAGAAAGACGGCGTGGCGTTTGACGGCGGTTCGGCTAAGGAATATGGTTTGAAACTTGGTGAAGGTCAATTCATTCCTGGATTTGAAGAAGGCGTGATTGGTCATAAGGCTGGTGAAGAGTTCGATTTGAAACTGAAATTCCCAGAGGATTATCACGCTGAGAATTTGGCAGGTCAAGACGTTGTGTTTACCGTGAAACTTCACAAGGTTAATGAATTGAAATTGCCAGAACTAAACGATGAATTTGCTGCAAAATGTGGTCCATTTACAGAGATGAAAGAAGTAAAAGCGGACATCAAGCGTGAACTTACCGCGCAAAAAGAGCGTGAAGCTGATGAGAAATTTAAGGACGCGTTGGTTGGTGAATTGACTGAAAAAAGTAAAGCCGCGCTGCCAGAACTTTTGGTTGAGGATCAATTGCGATCAATCGAGCGTGACTTGACTCAGAATTTGATGTATAGCGGACTGAGTTTGGACAGCTATTTGAAGACTCAGGGCTTCAAGGATAAAGAAGAGTGGGTAAAGAAAGAAGCTCGTCCAGCGGCTGAAAAGCGAGTTAAGGCTGGTCTGGTATTGGCAGAATTGTCGAAGGAATTGAAGATTGACGCTTCTCGTGACGAGATCCAAGAAACAGATTAATTTCTTTAAGCAGCAATATGGCAAAGATAAGAAAATATTAGAGCAATTTGATAATCCAAACGTCCACCGTGACATTGCCAACCGAATGATTACAGATAAAACTGTCGCTAAATTGGTTGAATTAAACACGAAGAAATAGGGTAAATATGCCAAAATCATATCTCATTCCAACTGTCGTTGAAAAAGTCGGCCGACGGCGAGCGTGCTTTTGATATCTATTCGAGATTGTTGAATGAGAGAATTATTTTCCTTGGCGAAGATGTTAACGAACATACCGCGAACAGTGTAGTGGCGCAATTGCTGCATTTGGCGTATGTTGATCCGCAAGCTGATATATCGCTATATATCAATAGCCCAGGCGGTAGTGTTTATGACGGAATGGCGATTTACGACACGATGAATTTTATTAAGCCCGATGTGGCGACGTATGGAATTGGTTTGCAGGCAAGCATGGGAGCGTTTTTGCTCAGCTCTGGTGCTAAGGGCAAGAGGTTTTGCTTGCCGCACGCTAAGGTTATGATTCATCAGCCGTCTTCTGGAACGCACGGAAAAGTGACCGACATGGAAATTGACATGAAGGAAACTTTGGAAGTTAAGGAGATGCTAGCGAAGATTATGGCAAAAAACACTGGTCAGAAGTTGGCTAAGGTTAAGTCTGACATGGAGCGTGATTATTGGATGACGCCAGATGAGGCTGTAAAGTACGGACTGATTGATAAAGTCTTGACTAAATTGTCGTAAAAATTGCGTGTTTGTTGTTAAAAACTACTAGTGATTCTGCTTGTGGTTTTTGGAGAATATTGTCATAATTTGAAAGGTAGGCGAGGAGGGCTTATGAGGGCAATATTTAGACGCATTGAAATACGTTCGTGATAACGGTGTGCAAAAAGGTGATCGTACAGGAACGGGGACGACAGAAGTTTTTGGTATTCAGACGCGATATAATTTGGCGGATGGATTCCCAGCTATGACCACCAAGAAGTTATATTTCAAAAGCGTTGCTCATGAGCTTTTATGGTTTCTTAAGGGTACGGGCAATATTGAATATTTGGCGCAAAACGGCGTTCATATTTGGGATGAGTGGCCATATAAAAATTACCTAGAAAAAACTGGTCAGAAAATACCGGAAATTAACGGCGATGAGTGGCGCGCTGGAATGAAGGAATTTATTGATAAGATTGCGAATGATCATGCGTTTGCTGAAGAATGGGGAAATTTGGGTCCTGTTTATGGTGTTCAATGGCGAAAATGGCCGGACGGGAAGGGTGGAACTATTGACCAGATTCAGAACGCCATTGACATGATAAAGACAAATCCAGAGTCGCGGCGTAATATCGTGAGCGCGTGGAATGTGGCGGAAATTGATGACATCGTTCAAGCCGGCGGGCTGCCTCCGTGTCATACGATGTTTCAATTTAACGTAAGACCTGGTAAAAACGGCGAAAAGGACAAGCTGGATTTGGCGCTGACTCAGCGCTCAGCGGATATGTTCCTGGGTGTGCCGTTTAACATTGCCAGCTATGCGCTGCTTTTGTCGATTGTCGCTCAAGTTACCGACAAGCAACCCGGCGAGTTTATCCATACCTTAAATAGTGCACACATTTACAATAATCACCGCGCGCAGGTTGACGAGCAATTATCGCGCCGTCCGCTGCCGCTACCAAAGCTGTGGTTGAATCCAGACATCAAGAGTATCGACGATTTCACGATTGATGATATCCGTCTGGAGAATTATGAGTGTCATCCAGCGATAAAAGCGCCGATCGCTGTGTAGTGTGATTTGCCCTTATGGACTGAGTGGCTAAGGTTTATTTTTTACGGAAATTTTTCTTCGGCAGAAGTTTATATCGGCTGGTGTCGGGATTAAACTGTATGTCTCTATACTCTCCTCGTGTCATAGAGCTGCCTTTTTTGAGTACTCCTCTTTCTAGTAAGAGTGCTTTGCGGTTGATCGTTCCGTCCTCATTATAGGTAGGATTATCGACAAGTATCGCGATGAGAGTGTGCACTGAATTCTGATATTCTGGTATATCTGTAATATTAAGATCGCTAATCTTTTTCGGGATCTGGGATCCATAGATTATATTGCTCATTCATGCGCTCTATCATACCACAAATACCAAATACTGTCAACTTAAGAAGGCTATTTTCTTTTATACATCACAAAATCAAAATCGTAATTATTTTCATTATCTGCCGAATGATGTACGCGACTTATTTCCTCCCATACGTCCATATTTATCTCTGGGAAAAAGTGTCAGCGCTGGGAAACTCGGCATTAATCTCTGTGGCGTAAATAGTGTCAATTTCTGGAATGTCTAGAGCATCTTTATAAACTTGCGAGCCACCAATAATAAAAGTCGGATATCGCGATAAAGCCAGGGCACTTCGTAAATTCATAACCGTAAGAACTTTTTTTACGCCTGTCGGCTTGGATGAAATGACAATATTTTCTCGGTCTGGAAGTGGTCGCGAACCAATTGACTCAAACGTTTTTCTGCCCATAATGACATTGCTGTTTCTCGTCAAACGCTTAAAATTCACCAAGTCGGCCGGTAAACTTCGCCCCCACGGCATATCACCATTTTGTCCGATGGCGCGGTTTTTGTCGTAAGCTACAATAATGGCTTTTTCCATAATTTCAGTTTAACATGCTGTAAAATTTACCGAAAGCTTGATAGGAATGCATAAACTTGCCATAATAAGATTTGGTAGAAAAATCACGCAATGGGAGGTGTTTAGTGAGCGTGTACTCAAATAAAGATATATTAGCGGCGATTGAAGACGGGACAATTGTCTGTACGCCGTTCAACCCAAAAACGTATCGGAAGCCAGCTTAGATTTTTACGCTAGGCTTTAATTTTTTTATAAACAGGAATATGATGATATTTCGCGAGTCTATAATCCGTTTGACGAGTCTGATGTCAATCGATACTTCAAGGGTCCGCTTAAGGCGATTCCGCACGCCGAATGGTGCGAGCGGCACGGTTTTCGGGAATTTAAGAATATTCCGCCAGATCATCCGATTATCGTTTTGAAGCCTGGTGAGCGAATTTTGGCGCATACGCACGAATTTGTTGGGATTCGGACGCATGGCGGCGCGGCCGAGGTGAAAAGTCGTAGCTCTTGGGGGCGAAACGGCGTTGCGGTGTGTTTTGATGCTGGCTGGGTTGATCCAGGATATATCAATCGGATTACGCTTGAGATTTACAATTTGAACAAGCACGAGGCGTAGTTTTGCCTGTCGGTGAGAGAATTGGGCAATTGATTTTTCATCACACTGGTCAGGTTGATGGCGGATATGCTAGTGGACGCGGCGGAATGAGCGGCAAATATCAGCACACTGACGATTTGGATGAATTGATAAAAACTTGGCGCCCAGAAATGATGCTGCCGCGGGCGTTTAAGGATCGTCGGCATAAACCGATGGAAATTGCGGGGCTTGGCGAGGGGATTTTGTGATGATGGCAGGTTCAATGTTTCGCTCACGAACGAAAGAAAAAGAATATATTAATCACAGAAAAAAGCATAAGTCCGACGGCTGTGATTTTTGCCAATTGGTAAAACAGCATACTAGTCAAGTCGTAGAAGAAACGCAGCATTGCCTAATCATTAAAAATCGATTTGGCTATAATTTTTGGGATGGCTGCGGCGTGGATGATCATTTGATGGTGATACCGAAACGACACGTGGACTCGCTGGCAAATTTGAGAGACGAGGAAAAAATTGACTATATGAATCAGATTGCAAAGTTTGAGAGTGACGGATATTCGATTTACGCCCGAGCTCAAGGAAGTAAAACCAGGTCAATGGCACACCAACATACGCATTTTATAAAAGTTGACGGCAAGGCGAAAAAGGATGATGATTTATCTGAATAGGCCACACACTGTGATTATGAGGTAGTGATGGGCGACGCGGGAAAATATATAGTTATCGAAGGTAATGACGGGACAGGAAAGTCGACGCAGGTCGCGAAATTGGCGGAATACTTTCAGTCAATTGGGCGAACGGTTTGTGTGATTGAAGAGCCGGGAAGTGACGATCCGGAAAAATCAACTCCGATAGCAAATGAGCTTCGAAAAGTGATTAAAAATGGCGATTTGGCGCGCTCTGCGGCGGTGAATGTGGCGCTATTTTCTGCAGCTCGGCGTGAATTATGGCGGGAAAAAAATTCAGCCTGCGTTGGAACGTGGGGAAATTGTTTTTGAGCGCGAGGAATTATATCTCAACGCTGGTTTATCAGGGGCGAGGCGAAGGTTATGACGAGTCGGAGATTCTACGATTGACAGAATTATTCACCGATAAAAAAATACTTGAAGCCAGATGTTATGGTTATTTTGAGTTTGAGTCGTGATAAGCGGGAAGAGCGAATTTCTATGCGCGGCGAGCTGAAAAATCCTGACACTTTTGAGTCACGTGGGCAAGATTTTCAGAAAAAAGTCGACGATGGATATTTGGAGATTGCCGAGGCGTACGGAATTCCGGTAGTTTCAGCGGATGGGACAATTGACGAAGTTCACGATATATTGATTGATAATATTGAAAAACACTAGTAAAACCCCTTGATTTTATTGACGTTTTTCGTCATAATGAGTAGTTATAGAAGTAGTGTATTCATGGCGGGTGAAAATTGCGAGTGGCAAATCGTGATTTTGGGCTATGAATTAGAGATCTTCACGGCCGTCTATTAACCACTAATTAAAGCGAGGAGTGTTTACGCCTGTGGCAAAAAAACCAACCACAAGTAGCGAGCGAGTCTATTTCACCTCTGGTGATAATGCCCTGCCGCTACCAAACTTAATCGCTCACCAAAAAGATTCTTGGCGCTGGTTCGTCGAAGAAGGTTTGAGTGAGATATTTTCAGAAATTAACCCAATTGACGACTACACTGGTCAGAAGTTGTCATTAAAGTTCGGCAAATACTATTTTGGCGAGCCAAAAAAACACTGACCAATTTGCCAAAGAAAACAACTTGACATTTGAGGCTCCATTGCACGCAACGGTTGAATTGACAAATAAAACAACTGGCGTGGTCGAAGAGCAGGAAATTTACCTCGGTGAATATCCATGGATGACTGAGCGCGGTACGTTCATTATCAACGGTACGGAGCGCGTGGTTGTTAGCCAGTTGATTCGCTCTGCTGGTGTTTTCTTCACTGCTGAAACAATAGCGGGACGTAATTACTACGGCGCAAAAATCATTCCAGGACGTGGAGCTTGGATGGAATTTGAGACGGCTTCTAACGGCGCAATTTACGTAAAAATTGACCGCCGTCGCAAGATGCCAGCAACGACTTTGTTGCGCGCTTTGGGCTATCCAAAGACTAGCGAAATTAAGGAATTGTTCGCTGATATTGATACTGGCGACGTAAAATACATTGACGAAACTTTGGACAAGGATACTTCTCGTGGTGCGAACGAGGCGTTGATTGAGGTTTATCGTCGATTGCGTCCAGGTGATTTGGCAACGGTTGATAATGCTCGTCAGATGATTGAGCGAATGTTCTTTGACTTCAAGCGGTTTGATTATTCGCGGGTTGGTCGTTATAAATTGAACCAACGCTTGGGTCTGGATGTTGCAAATACAGCAGAAAATCGTACGTTGCAGATGAGCGATTTGGTAGCGATTTTTGCGTGAAGTTATTCGCTTGAACAATACGCAAGAGCCAGCTGACGACATTGACGCATTGAGCAACCGCCGAGTTCGCTTGGTTGGTGAATTGATTGCCCGACAATTCCGCGTTGGTATGCTCCGAATGCAACGCAATGCGATGGATCGCATGAGCGTGGCTGATTTGGAAAGCGTTAGCCCAAGTCAATTGATCAACGCTCGTCCAATTGTTGCAGCAGTTCGTGAATTCTTTACTTCAAGCCAGCTGTCACAGCTACTCGACGAGGTTAACCCATTGTCAGAATTGAGTCACAAGCGACGTTTGAGCTCGACTGGTCCTGGCGGTTTGACTCGTGAGCGCGCTGGATTCGAGGTTCGCGACGCCCACCCAACTCACTATGGCCGTATCTGTTCAGTGGAAACGCCAGAAGGTGCGAATATCGGTTTGGTGTTGAACTTGGCAGCTTATGCGCGCGTTAACGAATACGGATTTATCGAAACTCCATATCTTCGCGTGAAAGACGGCAAAGTTACTGACGAACTTGTTTACTTGGATGCTTCACAGGAAATTGGCGAGGTTATCGCTGACGCTGGTGAAGCTCTTAACGAAGATGGAACTTTCCGCGACGAGCGCGTTAACGCCCGTAGTAACATGCAGCCATCGCAAGTTGATGCCAACCAAGTTACATTCATGGATGCAGCTCACCGTCAGATTCTAGGTTCGACTGCAGCGTTGGTTCCGTTTATTGAGAAGACTCGTGTTGACCGTGCTTTGACTGGTTCAAACATGCAGCGCCAGGCGGTTCCTCTATTGTGTCCAGAATCTGCAACTGTCGGTACTGGAATTGAGAAGGCTGTGGCTGAGAATAGTGGTCACTTGATTCAGGCTAGTGGTGACGGTGAAGTCGTTCGTGCTGACGCTGACGAAGTTCATGTTAAATATGCTGACGGCGTAAAGATTTACACATTGAAGCATTTCGTGAAGAACAATGATGATCGTTGTTACAATCAAAAAGTCCGCGTTGAACGTGGCGACAAGGTGAAGAAGGGCGACATTCTGATTGAAGGTGCCTCAATTGCCGGTGGTGAAATTGCTCTAGGTAAAAACCTTCTGGTTGCCTTTATGCCATGGGGCGGCTACAACATGGAAGACGCGATTATTATGAGTCGTCGTTTGGTTGAAGATGATCGATTGACAAGCATTAACATTAAGGATTACACTGTTGAGGTTCGCGAGACGAAGCTTGGTCCAGAGATTGTTACGCGCGATATTCCAAATGTTTCTGAGGAAAGTTTGCGCCACTTGGACGAGAACGGAATTGTTCAAATTGGTTCTGAGGTTAAGGCTGGCGATGTTTTGGTGGGTAAGATTACACCAAAGGGCGAGCAGGAATTGAGCTCTGAGGAGCGTTTGCTTCGTGCCATCTTCGGTGAAAAAGCTAAGGACGTTCGCGATACATCGCAACGAATGAATAATGCGGGCGGCGGTAAAGTTGTTGGCGTTAAGATCTTTAGTCGTGAAAATGGTCACGAATTGAAGGCTGGCGTTTTGATGCAAATTCAGATCTTCGTTGCGCAATTACGAAAGATTGGCGTTGGTGATAAGATGGCTGGACGCTTCGGTAACAAGGGTGTTGTGGCGAAAGTGCTTCCTGTTGAAGATATGCCATTCCTAGAAGACGGTACGCCGGTTGACGTAGTTTTGAACCCACTTGGTGTGCCAAGCCGTATGAACCTTGGTCAGATTTTTGAAACTCACCTTGGTATGGCAGCACGAGCATTGGGCTACCGCGTAGCAACTCCGTCATTTAACGGTGTTCCAAGTGAGAAGATTTCTGATGAGCTAGAAAAAGCTGGTTTGGCGCGTGACGGTAAGAGTCAATTGTTTGACGGTCGCACCGGTGAGCCATTTGAGGAACGAACGACAGTTGGCGTGATGCATATGATTAAGTTGCACCACATGGTTTCTGACAAGATTCACGCCCGCTCAACTGGTCCATACACGATGGTTACTCAGCAGCCGCTTGGTGGTAAAGCACAAAACGGTGGTCAGCGCTTCGGTGAGATGGAGGTTTGGGCATTGGAAGCTTACGGCGCTGCTGCAACCTTGCAGGAAATGTTGACAATTAAGTCCGACGACGTTTACGGTCGTGCAAAGGCTTACGAGTCAATCATTAAGGATGAGCCGATTGTTGGTCCAAAACTTCCAGAGTCCTTCAACGTGTTGGTTAAGGAGCTTCAAGGTTTGGGTCTTCGAGTTGACTTGGTTGACGACGATGCAACAGTTGACGCTGAGCATGTTATCGCTTCAAGTGGCCCAGAAGACAAAACCGTTGCCGCTGACAATGAGGAAGAAGAAACATACTTGGACGAATCGGATGACATCGGTGAAATTGACGATGGCATGAGCGTGCAAGATATTGATGAAGTAGAAGAAATAAAGGAGGACGCGTAAGATGGCAAATTCTGCATTTAACGCAACGGGCATCAGTGATTTTGACGCGGTTCGTTTGGCAGTAGCTAGCCCAGAAGACATTCTGAAATGGAGCTACGGCGAAGTTTTGAAGCCAGAAACAATTAACTATCGCACACAAAAGCCAGAACGCGACGGATTGTTCTGTGAGCGAATCTTTGGTCCAGTTAAGGATATCAATCCACACGACTCAAAGCTTAAAGGTGTTCGATCACGCGAAGCTGCTGTCGATAAAAATGGCGAATTGGTTACTAAATCAATCGTTCGTCGTGAGCGAATGGGACACATTCAATTGGCAGTGCCTGTAGCGCACATTTGGTTTATGCGTGGTACTCCAAGCGCAATGAGCCAGCTGCTTGGTATGACGGTTCGCAATATTGAGAAAAATCGTTTACTTTGCGACTTACGTCATCTTAAACGTTGACGAAGCAACTCGCGATCAATATTTGGCAGATTTGGAAGCGGAAACTGATTTGGCTCGTAAGGCTATCAAAATCCGCTACGAAAAAATGGCTGAAGAAGATGGCGCTGATGTTAAGCAACTAGCTAAAGAGCAGAGTCGTGAAGTCGAGGAATTGGAAGAAGCTTACGTTGGTAAGAAATCTCAATTGGAGAGCTTAAACAGGGGCGCTTTGATCTCAGAGAGCGAATATCGCAACTTGCCAGAAGAATATGACGAATTGATTGAAGTTGGCATGGGCGCCAGCGCAGTCAAGGAACTTTTGGACAATATCGACCTACCAAAGCTTATCGCTGAATTGACAGAGGAAGCTGAAACTGCAAAAGGTCAGCGACAGAAGAAGTTGCTAAAGCGTTTGAAGATGCTTGAAAGCATGGAATCTGCTGGCATTAAGCCGTCAAGCCTATGTATGACCGTTCTGCCAGTTATTCCTCCGGATCTTCGTCCAATGGTGGCGTTGTCTGGTGGTCGATTTGCGACATCTGACCTGAATGATTTGTATCGCCGAATTATCAACCGAAACAATCGCTTGAAGAAGTTGATTGAGCTTAACGCGCCAGAAGTTATTCAGCGCAATGAAAAGCGTATGCTTCAGGAAGCAGTTGATGCTTTGATTGACAATTCAGCATCTCGCGGTCGTGCGGTTAGCTCGACTGGTGGTCGCCGCAGCTTGAAGAGCTTGAGCGATATGCTAAAGGGTAAGCAAGGTCGCTTCCGCCAGAACCTTCTTGGTAAGCGCGTTGACTATTCTGGTCGCTCGGTTATCGTGGTTGGTCCAAAACTGAAGATTAACCAATGTGGTTTGCCAAAACAAATGGCGCTGGAATTGTTCAAGCCATTCGTGATCAGCTGGTTGATTAAGAATGAATTTGCACACAATATTCGCTCGGCTTCACGTCTAATTGAAGCTGGTGAAGCGGTAGTTTGGGATGCGCTGGATTCAGCAATTGAAGGTAAGTACGTGCTGCTTAACCGCGCACCAAGTTTGCACCGTTTGTCAATTCAGGCTTTCCAGCCAGTTTTGGTTGAGGGAAAAGCTATTCAGTTGCACCCGCTAGTTTGTGCCGGATTTAACGCCGACTTCGACGGTGACCAGATGGCTGTTCACTTGCCGCTATCAAAAAGAGGCTCAGGCTGAGGCTCGCGAATTGATGAGCGCAACTGCCAACTTGTTGAAGCCTGCCGATGGTGCGCCAGTGCTGCACATTTCGCAGGACATCGTTCTTGGTAACTATTACTTGACTTACGATAAGCCGCAAGCTCAGACTGACAAGGTTAAGACTTACAGTTCTGTTTACGAAGCAGAAATGGCTTACGACAATGGCGTAATTCACTTGCAAACCCCAATTCGTATCTTTGCGAAAGGTAAAATGCGTGAAACAACTTTGGGTCGCGTCTTCTTCAATGAGATTCTGCCTGAAGATTTCCCATATGACAACAACGTCCAGACTAAAAAGCAGCTTAAGAAAGTGCTGGCGCAAATCTTTAACAAGTACGGCGCCGAGGAAACCGCTAAGATTGCTGACCGCATGAAGGGGCAAGCTTTCCGCTTTGCTACGGTTGCGGCTGTATCGACTGGTATGACCGACTACGTCCACTTCGAGGAAATTCCTCAATTTGTGGCTGAAGGTGATGCTAAGGCGGCTTTGATTTCTGAGCAATTCGACCAAGGTTTGATTACTGAGGAAGAGCGATACAACTTGACGGTTAGCGCATGGCGAAACGTCGACAATAAGATTACGGCGTTCTTGAAAGACCAATTGGCGCACATGGACACCAGTATCTCTATGATGGTCAACTCTGGTGCTCGTGGTGATATTTCCAACGTGAAGTTGGCGAGCGCGATGATTGGTGTTCAGATGGACGCAACCAACCATGAGATTGAGCTTCCAATCCGCAGCTCTTACACCGGCGGTTTGTCTAGCCTTGAAGCCTTTATCGCAACTCGTGGTGCACGTAAGGGTCTTATTGACACGGCTCTTAAGACTGCCGACTCAGGTTACTTGACTCGTCGTTTGGTAGACGTTGCACAAGATGTCTTTACCGTTGAAGATACTGATGGCGACGATGAAGGTTACGCAATTTACCGATCAGAAACTGAAGAGACGATGATTGACTTCTCAAACCGTTTGGCTGGTCGTTATGCTGCTGAAACAATTCCAGGTCACGTCAATAAGAACGAATTGATCACGCGTGAAATCGCAGATTCAATTGACGACGACGAAAGCATTGAAAGTGTTAAGATTCAGTCCGTATTATCAACGAACAATCTTAATGGTATTCCGCAGCGAAGTTACGGTATTGATATGTCGACTGGTAAATTGGTTGGCAATCATCAGCCAGTTGGCGTTATCGCCGCTCAGTCAGTTGGTGAGCCAGGTACTCAGTTGACGCTTCGCACCTTCCACAACTCTGGTGTTGCTGGTGGTGACATTACTCAGGGTCTTCCTCGTGTTGAAGAATTGTTTGAAGCGCGCACACCAAAGGGTCAAGCATTCATTACGGAAGTTGCTGGTTTGGTTGACGTTTGGGAAGATGGCAAGAAGTATATCGTTCAAATTACACCAGAATCTGGTAAGGTTGAGCGATTGCCATTAGAAGGACGAACTGTTGTGGTTAAGGCTGGCTCAAGCGTCAAGGCTGGCGATGTCTTGGCAACTGGCGAGAGTGACACTCGACCTTTGATCGCACCATTTGACGGTGTGATTGAGTCGGCTGAGGATACTTTGGTGATCGCGGCAGAGGCTGCTTCGCCAACTCGCTACGAAATTCCAGGCAATATGCAGTTGGTCGTTAAGGCAAACGATGTTGTTGAAGCTGGTGATCGATTGACGGCTGGATCGTTGAACTTGCACGACTTGATGCGACTTAAGGGTGTTGAGGCAACTCAGCGCTACATCATCAACGAAGTTCTGCGAATTTACGCCGCTCAGGGTCAGGACGTGGCTGACAAGCACTTGGAGATTATTGTTCGCCAAATGTTTAGCCGCGTGCAAATCGAAGATGCTGGTGATAGCGAATTCGTGACTGGCGACATCGTTTCTAAGGCCGCTGTTGTCAATGCAAATAAGCAATTGGCTGCTGAAGGCAAGAATTTGATTAGCTACACGCAATTGCTACTCGGTATCACGAAGGTGTCAATCTGGAGTGACTCATGGCTATCAGCCGCATCCTTCCAAGACACTACTCGCGTGCTGATTAACGCTGCCGTATCTGGTCGAGCTGACCACTTGCATGGTTTGAAGGAAAACGTCATCATCGGACGCAAGATTCCAGTAGGAACTGGCGCTGTCGAAGAAGATGAAGAATTCGAAGCACCGAGCGAAGACGAGTTCGTCGAAGAAGAAGTTGTTGCTTAGCAGGTAGGTCTGACCACAATAATCCGCAACACCCGTACCTTGATTATAAGGTCGGGTGTTTTGCGTATGATGATTATTTTATTTGGTAGCCCATAAAGCACTGTATGTAGATTCGAAGTCTTTGTTTTGGATGATATGGCAATTATCCCATTGAAGCAAGTGACTGATAAATAACTTATGCTATAATAGTATTAATAACCTATTTCGAAATCCGGTAAACTTACGCGTACGGCGCGGCAGAAATGGATAAGTCCATTAACATCGCCGCGTTTTTTTATGTAAATAAGCTCGGGTAACTCAGTGGATAGAGTACGCTTCTGTCGAAGGCGATGACGTGGGTTCGAATCCCACCCCGGGTACCAATAATATTCCCATAAAGGTAAAGACCCCTTGGGTAGGGGTCTTACGCTTCTGTCGTATCTCTTATTATACGTCAGATTGTTTGTGGTGTCCATAAATCACTTGCAAAATATAATGTTTAATTATATAATACAGTTCGATAAGCTGTCTAGACTTATGAAATATACTGTAAAACAATTACAGGCGGATTTTCCTGATGATGACGCGTGCCTTGAATGGCTAGTTGCGTACTTATACCCAAACGGGATAACCTGCCCTAAATGCAATACAATTACCAAACACTACCGAGTATCTGGTAGGCGTTCATATTGTTGCTCGAAATGCGGCAATCATCTGTATCCGCTTACTAATACTATATTTCATAGGTCGCGCACACCTCTTACAGACTGGTTTCACGCTATTTACATAATGAGTACAAATAAGGCTGGTACGAGTGCAAGGCAGATTGAGCGTGAAATTGGCGTTACCTATAAAACAGCGTGGCGGATGATGCATCAAATTCGCTCAATGATGGGCAATAAAGACACCGAACTAGCTAACGATGTAGAAGTAGATGAAACATATATACACCCTAATGTATTCAAGCGTTCATCTGCCCAAAAGCGGTATGGTCGTGATGCGCGGCGCACGGGTGAAATTCTATTTGGCGCCGTTGAACGTAACGGCGAGGTGAAGATATGGCACGTTAAATCATCTGGCGTTCGCGTGCTACAACCTTTAATACTTGCAAATGTTAAAGACAGATCTACGGTGCATAGCGATGGTCACAAATCATATACGTCATTACCTAAGTATGGATATGATCATCGCACTACTAATCATGGAATCGGTGAATATTATACTGAATATTCATATACACAAAACATTGAAAACGTATGGTCACATATCAAACGTGGTATCAAGGGCGTATATCGACATGTTGGGGCTAGGTATGTTCAGTTATACGCAAACGAGTATGCATGGCGATATAACCACCGCCAGCACAAGGTGTTGTTTTGGTATTTGCTGGCAGATATTATTTATCCGCGGTCTTGCGCTTTTTCGCAGCAGCAGGTTGCTTCTTACGCGCTACCTGCTTCAGGATATCGAAAAACTGTTTCTTAGTTGGTTCTTTTTTCTTTACGTTAGCCATTATCTTTATTATACCCTACGCGTGCCAATAGTGGTTTGGGCTAAGTGAGTAATACGTAATAGTAAACAAACCTACGCCGACAAAACAAAGCAAAATATGTTTGATTATACTGTGACCTTTTTGTTGTCGAGTATAAAGTGCCTTATCTTTGCCCCGTAGGTTATCGTTATTTTTGCTTTTGATTGTCCATAAGAGCCTCCATTCTTTTCTATTAAAAAGGACAGCCATCGCTGGCTGTCTAGACCCACAACAAGGGTTTATCCCTATTGCTTTTTTAGCAAATGGCTGCCCATTTTCGGGATAAAAAATGAGCCTCGCTGTGAGTCTAGACAATACTCATGATATAGGAAATAGAAAGTTTAGTAAAGAAATAAAGACTAATTAAAGTATGTGTGTTTTAGATCAATTGCAACAATGTCTACTAGCCGATATTGCTGGGAAATACCGAAGTATATCCTTAAACCATTGTCTCCATAATCAACTCTATAAAGTTGGAAGGATATTTTTAGAACTCGATTAACTCGTTTCGCCTCTTCAGAATCATTTCTAATTGCCTTTATCTCTTTACCGGTTAGTTTGTTTTTCATATCAATGATATTGCAACATTCAAATATACCCGACATAAAGCCACGTATATGCGAAATATAAGCTTGCTTTTGTTTTTGAATACGTCATCTAATGGATGTCGTGCGTGGGCATAATAATCAAAAGCTCGGAAAATAGCCGTAAAATTATAGACTGAGTTTCTCTTTTTCTTTTTCGACATAAAAAAACTATTTTTACAAAGAAGCTCGCTAGGTCGGATTTTGAGATTATTAGCTTTTGATCCTCTTTATAGTTTTTTTAATCCACGGTGTCTGTTGATGGGTCAAACTAACGAGGTAGGACGCTGAAAAACTTTCCATACTCATCCCATATTTTTATTAAGAAAATCTTTTATTTCGCTACTTAGATCATCGCCTGCGATCGCTTCTGGAATATCTAATTCGGTGATGGGGCTTGCTCACACACAGCATACTCGCTATAAACTTCGCGAATGACGGGACCAAGCTTTCCAGGCTTCAATCTCGTCACTAAATAATTCATTTTTTTCCTTTATTTTTACCAAGCCATACCCCTTGTGCAAAAGTAAAGAATTTTTTTGTAATTTTAAGTTAGTTAAATCATTCTCCTCTTTTGCATTGGAGAGTTTAATAAAATATGCTGCAATCTTATTCGCTTTCATAGTGTCCCACTAGTTTTACTCTACTACTTTTATTAATGCAAGTATAACCAATTTAATTATACATAAGCGCTTACATCTTGCATAGATTACGAGAATTACCTACTTGCTTCAATGGGATAATTGCCGATGATATGTATTGACTTTTTAACTCAGGTATGATATAAGTTATATCAGCTTTCACACAACCGTGTGAAAGAGCACTTCACAGCAAGAGAGATGGTGAATGTCGATGACACTCCAGGAAGAGGTAAAGATCAGAGGAGATGTGGACGATGAGAAAGAGGGATCGAGCGGTCTCTTTTTAAATCCCATTGCTATGCAATGGTTCTTTCTGTTTGCGCTCATCATATGGGCAGTGGGAAATGTCCTGCTATATGAGGGTCAGACTAGTGCTTACAAAGACAAACAGACGGATGCGACATTATCCGATGTCGTATCTAGCTTTGGGATAGAGTCCGGCAAGGAATATCCCATTGCTATAGTGGATGCGTCGGGTACATCCATTTTAGTTGCCTTCGAGGACAACAATGGGTCGTATATCTTAGAAGTCCCGATCTCTAAGATCACCTTTGACGTTCGACAAGGCGCTACAGAGGCGTCTATGTCTATAGACGTCCCTAAGACGCCAGAACCTAGGAGTGTAGCTTACTGACAACACTCCTACGCCTGCAACAATACCTGGTCTTATGGCTGGGTACGAGTGGACTGTACACCTCTACCTTCTCACCTCATCGTCTCAGATGAGGTGAGAAGTCAAGGACTTGCCTCAGTAATGGATGGCGCCTTTAATAAGGAGTCAGCCGGAGTGAGAATCACCCTTTCACCGAGCATGTATGACAACATTCTTGGTATTAAGTAAGGCTGAGTAGTCCTGTGGAGTGACACTCCACCCTTGTCGCGTGTCGAGTAAAAACTCCACGGACGGGGGTGGAGTTTTTTTACTTTAAATTGATTTTTTTATAGGAAAAAATTATATAATATAAACAATTAAAGGAGGTTTTATGCCAGTATATAACAAACTTGTCCGCGATAAAAATTTTTGGAAATCATTAAGACTAACGGGCAAAAGCCAACTCACAAAAATACTTACAGCAGAAGAATATGCCGTGGAGCTTACAAAAAAGCTAGTCGAAGAAGTTGAGGAATATAAAAAAGATAAAAATACTGATGAGCTTGCCGATATCATGGAAGTAGTCTATGCTCTCGCAAGCCTGCATAGTTGTACCGCGGAAGAATTAGAAAAAATTCGCGCAGAAAAAGCAGAAAAACGCGGCGGCTTTGAAAAGAAAATATTCCTAGTGGAGGTGATGGATTAGGGTGAGTATGTGTGATAAGTTATGTCTATTCTGCGTAAGGAATTCATCTCTGACAATTAGTACCCTGTTTCTGTATAAATAAGTGGCGATTTTACTTTTACGAAATCTGTGCTAGAATAGATGTAGAGTTTCCTCTTTTCGGAGTGCGCGGTGGTTTGAATGTGTACAGACTGCAATCTCGGCGGAAAAGGTATAGACACGGAGAGGAGTTGCTGAATCCAAACCGTAAGGCAAATTGCCATAATTAGTTAATCAACCAAGGAGAAATTGGATGCCAACAATCAACCAATTGGTGCGCAAACCGCGCCAAACGGCTAAGAAAAAGTCCAAGTCGCCAGCACTAGGTCGTATTCATAACGCCCTAAAAACACGTTATTACGACCAGAATGCACCGCTTAAGCGTGGTGTTTGTGTGCGTGTGACGACTAAGACGCCAAAGAAACCAAACTCAGCTTTGCGTAAAGTTGCTCGTGTTAAATTGAATAACGGCTATGAAGTTTGGGCATATATCGGTGGTGAAGGTCACAACTTGCAGGAGCACGCTGTGGTCTTGATCCGCGGTGGTCGTGTGCCTGACCTTCCAGGTGTGCGTTATCACATCGTACGCGGTGCGCTTGACCTTCAAGGTGTCAACAATCGTAAGAAGGGTCGCTCTAAGTACGGTACAAAGAAAGGGGATAAATAATCATGCCTCGTAAAGTTACCAAGAAGTTGCAGCGTGAACTTAAGCCTGATCGCCGATACCAAAGTGTACTAGTTCAGCGCTTGATCAACAAGTCAATGCTAGACGGTAAGAAATTGGCGGCTGAGCGCGCTGTTTACACGGCCCCTAGAAACTGCTGCTAAGAAATTGGATTCTGAAGATCCATTGGCAGTGTTTGAAAAAGCATTGAAGAACGTTAGCCCAAGCTTCGAGGTTAAATCTCGCCGCGTTGGTGGCGCTAACTACCAGATTCCATTCCCAGTTCAGGGACATCGACAATTGCACTATGCGTTCAGTTGGTTAGTTCAAGCAGCTCGCGCTCGCAACGGAATGCCATATTCACAGCGTTTGGCATTGGAAATTGTTGACGCTTACAATGAAGCTGGTGCCGCCTTCAAGAAGAAGGAAGACACTCACAAGATGGCTGAAGCTAACCGCGCCTTTGCGCACTTTGCTCGCGGCTAATCATTGCTTGAAAGCAAAAATCAGAAAAATCGCTCTAAATGGGGCGATTTTTTTGGTATAATAGAAAAAATTAGGAGGGAGAGATGGCGAGTTTTTCGTTTGATATTGTGTCAGAAATTGACAAGGCTGAGATGAATAATGTTTTCATGCAGGCTGAAAAAGAAATCCAAGGGCGTTATGATTTTAAGGGGACGAGCGCGGCAATTGATTGGCTGGATGATAAAAAAGGTCTGAAAATTACCGGCGACAATGATTGGCAAGTTGATGCTATTCTGGATATCGTGCGTAAGAAGTTGGCGGGCGCGGTCAGTCAAGCAAAGTTTTGGATTTATCAAAAGAGAAAGTTGTTTCGAACCTGAAAACGACTTGGGAAATTCCGTTCAAGCAAGGTCTCGATCAGCCGACGGCGAAGCAGATTGCCGCTGATATTCGCGCTAATACGCCGAAAGCTAAGCCGCAAATTCAGGGCGACCTCGTTCGTGTTACTTCTGCGTCGAAGGATGAGCTGCAGAAAGTTATTAGTTTATTGCGAGAAAGTGATTATGACACGCCTTTGCAATTTGTAAATTATCGTTAGGATTGGAGCAGTATGAATCAGAAGTCAATGAAGAAATTAAAAATTGTAGCCATCGTTCTGGGTGTAGTTTTTCTTGATCTCCGTTATAGTTGGGCTGATTGTCGTTAATAATAACCGCTCTTCCGGAGTTAGTAAAACCGCAAAAAAGAAGATTCAGAAGATTTTTGCCGAAGAAGATGCTAAGAATTTGCAAAAAGTCGTTTTCCAAATACGGCTATTCGATTCGGTATGACAAGAGTATTTTTTTACTGGCGAAGGTCACGTCTTAAATAGTGATTCTAACGAAAAGCAGTATAGCGCCACCACTTATGCTGATGATGAATTGAAAGAAAGCCGCGCTTATGCGATTTTGCGATTACATTTCAGAAAAGGTTCAGAAAAGCCGAAGGAGGAAGAAGAGAAGTTCTCGTTTAGGAATATTATGCCAGACTTCTCAATTGTGACTTCGCGCAAAAAGCTTATTTTGATCGGTCAACGATGTCCGAGGAATACAAGGACACGAAGAAATATTCAGATTTGGATTTAATGCTTCAGGGCGATATCAACAAGCAGAAAAAGGATAATCCTAACTTAAAATATCACACCAGCGACGCGACGATTTCTGGACGCAAGTTTAAGAAAATGGTCGTTGATTACGGAAGCACTATTGACGGCAAGTGGCAGAAAACCGGCGAAAAATAACTTATTTAACGATTCAGAACGGCAGGCCGTACTGGATGACGATTTTTGCATTGAGCAAGAATTCGTACACGCAGCCGTATATTGACCAGCTGGAGGCGCTGGTTGCTAAGGTTACTTTCCAGAATCCAGACAGTAGCTACTTGGTCAGGGCTGATGGTAATAATGAGGCGCAAGTGGCTTCCGCTACGATAGCTAAGGCCGAAACTAAGGCGGAAAATTTCTCAGAAGATAAAGATACTACGAATACTTTGGATGAACTGGACGAAGATTCTGTTATTAAAGTGGTGGCAAGGAATCAAATTGCTACGGTCCGTGTGGGAACATATCGTTGTGCTGATATGATTTATACGGCGCAGAATGGTGCGAGTATGCAGCTGAATGGCTTGTGCACGGGTGGAATTGGTAGTGGATCGATTGTTTCTGACGATGGCTACATTGCTACAAATGGGCATGTGACTGAGGTCTCGAACCAAAGCATGATCATGGGCATTAATACTCAAGAGAACATGAACAAATATATACAGTTTGTGGTAGATGCGGGCTATGTGACTCGAGAGACGCTTCGGGATTTGGCAAATAAGGCTAATGGCGGCGACCAGAGTGCGCAAGCGGCAATTCTCGGTCTTATCAATCAGGTTCCTGCCGATAATATACGCTCGCAAAACGATCGATACGATTATGTCATTCAGACCTCAAGCGAACCTATTGCGCGCGAAGATGACGGTTCGGGCAATCTTAGGTGGAAAAAGACGAAGACTAATATTCCAGCTAAGAAAATTGACGCGGAAGTTGATTTGAAGGGCCATAGCATGGACCTGAATAGTGACAAAAGCGATGTGGCAATTCTGAAGGTCGAAGGGCGATTTCCAGCGGTGGAATTGGGCGATAGCTCTAGGATTTCTAGAGGTGATCGGGTGACGGCGATTGGCTATCCAGCGATTGTCGATGACGGCGTAAATACAAAGAAGAGCAAGACTGTGCCAACCGTGACTCAAGGTGATGTTTCTGGTTCGGCTAGTGACGCGGGCGGTCATAGCTGTTTTCAATGAGCGCGCAAATTGCGGCGGGTAACAGCGGTGGTCCAGCGTTTGATGACGATGGTAAGCAAATTGGACTAAACACTTACGGCGGCTCGTCCTGTGCGAATAGGAGAGAACACAACAATTCTTGCTTTGGAGAGGGAATATTCCGCGATATCGCTGATCTGAAAACTATGGCGAAGAAAAATAATATTGCGTTATCGGCGGACGGCGAATTGACTAAGCTCTGGGGAGACGGCTTGGAGAGTTTTTCTCAAGGTAAATATTCTCAGGCAAAGGCTAAATTTGAACAATTGGATAAAAAATACCCCGACAATTATTTGGTGGCGAAGATGATCGAAGTTTCGTCTAATACTCCAGATGATTCTACGGAAGGCGAGGCGTCTAGCGCAGAAGCTGGAACGAGCGAATCAGAAAATAACACTACAGTTATAATCGTGGTTGTGGTGATTCTTTCAACGGGAGCATTATTCTTAACAGTGTCGATTATCGCAATTGCCGTTTCTGTCAGTAATCGCCGTAAGATGAACGCTTATCCATATCCTGTCGCTGGACAATTCCTGCAGCAGCCTCAGTATCCGCAGCAGTCATATCAGCAGTCGGTTCCCGCCACAACAACAATATCCGCAACAAAATTACTATCCGCAGCAACCTGGTCAATATCCGTCAACGTACGCGCAGCCGCCTATGCAACAGCCTCCAGCTAACTATCCGCCTGCGGCGCCAGCTCAGAACGACAACGAGTCTAAAAATCCTCCGGCTCAGAACTAGTCAAAAATATAGATAACTGATATAATAAAACGCAAGAGTAGTTTTTGGTGCCAAAAAAATTGACCAAAAATCTCGGCAAATTAACGTAATATAAAGGAAAATTTATGGCAGAGACGCATGTTCCGCTAAAGAATTTTAGAAATATTGGTATTATTGCCCATATTGACGCCGGTAAAACGACGACAACTGAGGGTATTTTGTACCGCACCGGCTTGACACATAAGATCGGTGTGGTTCGTGGTGAAGGTGACGGTGCTACCACCGACTGGATGGCACAGGAGAAAGAACGTGGTATTACCATTACGTCAGCTGCTGTGACTTGTTTCTGGAAAGATCATAAGATTAACATCATCGACACCCCAGGACACATCGACTTTACCGCTGAGGTTGAGCGTAGCTTGCGCGTGCTTGACGGTGCGGTTACAGTCTTTGACGGTAAGATGGGTGTTGAGGCTCAGTCTGAAACTGTTTGGCGCCAGGCTAATAAGTACGGCGTACCACGTATTTGTTTCGTTAACAAGAT